>R19__coassemble_407_pt1 | contig 20357 bp, 17 predicted proteins | sample R19__metabat2_low_PE_041 | metagenome-assembled genome bin R19 | reverse complement strand
TGAGAAATTTTGGAAAGACGAAGCCGGTTTGAAAAAATTCAGGGGATCGTTCGGGAAATTTGCTGATTTATCACATTGAAATATCGAATCGTTCGCCTTTTTCATTTTTCGGCGAGCCCGGATCTTGCTGAAAATTTCCCCATCTCAGAGGATTTTCCGAAGTGTTTCCGAAAAAAGCGGCGCAGGGCGAATGATTTTGTCCGGCGCACCTGCAAGGCTCAGGGCATCCCGGCCCAGGTCTGGATAATTGCAGGAGCAAATCGGACAAAAGGCATCGCAGCTGCGCCGCCTGTGGGTCAAAAGTCTTTATTCCGGGCTGATTTTACAGCAATTCGGTGGCATGCTGGGCTCTGGAAATGCGGGGCTCGGCGCCCGTTTCGGCGGAAATGTCGATATAGGGCGGCACAGCCTCCTCAAAGAGACCCTGAGGCAGCTGGCTTGTCCAGCCGTCCAGCTTGAAATCGGGGTGTTCGATGCCCATGGCATACAGCACGATGGCCGCCACATCCCGGATATTCATATCGCCGATTTCGCCCTTTTTGATGCCATGCCCGGCGGCGGCGAAGGTAATCAGCTTTTCATTTTCCGTCCAGCCGCCGTGAGAGCCCTGGAAGCCCGTGCCGTCCTGTCTGGGGTCGCAGGTGCCGCCGTGGTCGCAAATCATGAGGAACAGGGTATCCTCCGCGATGCCCGCCTGCTGAACGGCTTCATAAATCTGCCCCACATAGCCGTCCACGATTCCGATTTGCGCCAAATGGTTGGGGGTGCCGTAGCCGTCATGATGCCCGGCATGATCCACGCTGTCGCAGTGCAGGAACAGGAAATCCGGCTTATTGCGGATGATATAGCGGGCCGCCTTGGGCACTAGCAGGGCATCATGCTCCGAGCAGCAGCAGACCCCCACATTGCGCTCACAGGCGCCGTTAATCAGGGGATACCAATCGCAGAATGCGCCCAATTCAGCCTCGGGGCGCGCCTGGCGGATGCGCTTGAACAGGGTGGGAAAGGGGCTGTCCAGGGGATATTTCTGGCTGCTCAGCACATCATTGGTGCAGCCGTGCAATTTAGGACTGACGCCCGTCAGCATGGATGTCCAGCACTCCGCCGAAATGGAGGGGTTGGAGGCATAGGCCTCATAGGTCACCGCACCGTCCGCAAAAATCCTGTCAAAATTGGGGGTTTCCGCTTCCCGGAAAAAATGTCCGCCGCCGTCCACGCCGATCAGAATCACATGCCGAAATTTTTTCATTGTACCGATGCTCCTTTACGTTCGTTTTACCGGGTTTTTTCCAATCAATAGGATATCACATTTTGGCCGTTTGTCAAGAGTCAGAAAAGCGCCGCGCGGAAAATCAGAAATGGTCGCCCACATACAGGGGCTTTGCCCGGAACACATCAAAAAGCGTCTGCGCATTGCCATTCAGGCGCACATCCCCCCGAAGGAGCGCCTCCCGAAGCCCCATGCTGCCCGAAACGAGCAAAGAAAGGCCGTGGATATCCGCCTCCAGATCGGCATTTTCCCCCTCGATTTTGCACACAGCGCCCTGATTGACCTGCCACAGCCCGTTATTTTGGGCAATCTGGGCATCGCCCGACACAAGAAGGGTGAAGGAAGCCTCCGGGGGCGCAATGCATTCCAGTGCTTTCTGGACATTGACCACCCGAACCATCTGGAATTCGTCCGGAACCACATCCACCTGCCCGGGATCGAGGGCCAGCACCCGCAGATCCAGCCCGGTGGGCATGGGGAGGATAATCCGGCTGTAATCCCGGTCAAACCGATTGAGGAAGCCCAAAGCCAGCCTGAACCCTTCGGGGCTTGACCAGGCACACTCGGACACCTTCATGATTTTGTCCCTGCCCTCCCGCACATCCTCAAACACAATATAGGCGCAGGGCGTATCCCCCAGGATATAGACAAACCGTCTGTCCTTCCACCATTCGCCCCGGAGCATGCCATGGCAAAAATCCTCGCTTGACCGATCGAAGGCCAGCTGATAGGCAGCCGAAAAATCGGCATAAATCCGCTCAATATCGGCGATGGAGTCCCCCGGATTCCACAATTTGACCCGTTCCTTGCAGGAAAAGGGGCGCATCATGGCGGGCTCGAAAGAGAAAATCCAGCGATAGGCGGCCGTTTCGTAGCCGAACTTGCGGTAAAAGGCATGGCTGAAGGGATAGAGCAGGGAAAGCACCTCGCCCCTGGCAAAGCTATAGGGCAAAACGGCATCAAACAGCCCCCGCACCCCGCCGCCATGCCGGTATTCGGGCAGGGTAGACACCGCGCCGATCCCCTGCAAAGCAACCTTTTTGTCTCCCAGATTGCCGGTATAATGGTCGCACACCAGATGCGCCATCAGCGTGCCGTCCTCATCAAAGGCACCCCAATCGTCCGCCGGGTGCTCCTCCTTGCGGCTGCGCATTTTCTCCAAATCCTCGGTATGCCCATGAAAGGCGGTCATGGAAATCAAGGCGGACTCGAAGCGTTCTGAACCCGTAATCGGTCTGATCTGCATAATTCAACTCTCCTTTAACAGCTTGCTCAAGTATTGTCCGGTATAGCTCTGCGGCACGCGCGCCACCTCTTCGGGGGTGCCTTTTGCCACGATTTGGCCGCCCTCATCGCCCCCCTCCGGGCCTAAATCGATGAGATAATCGGCGCATTTGATGACATCCAGATTATGCTCGATAACCAGCACGGTATTGCCCGCGCAAGTCAACCGCTGCATGACCCCGATCAGCCGGGACACATCGTCCATATGCAGTCCGGTGGTGGGTTCATCCAGCAAAATCAGGGTTTTGCCCGTGGCCGGGCGGGACAATTCGGTAGCCAGCTTGACCCTTTGCGCCTCGCCCCCCGACAGGGTGGTGGAGGGCTGACCCAAATGCATATAGCCAAGCCCCACGTCATACAGGGTCTGCAGCTTAACCATGATCGGGCGGTGATTTTCGAACAGCCCCATGGCCTCCTCCACCGTCATATCCAGCACATCGGCGATGGATTTGCCCCTGTATTTGACCTCCAGCGTTTCCCGGTTATACCGCCGTCCCTTGCACACCTCGCAGGGCACATAGATGTCCGACATGAAGTGCATTTCGATTTTAATCAGCCCATCCCCCTGGCAGGCCTCGCACCGGCCGCCCCGGACATTGAAGGAAAAGCGGTTCTCCTTATAGCCCCTGACCTTGGCCTCGGGACACTGGGCGAACACCTTGCGAATCAGGTCAAACAGCCCGGTATAGGTGGCCGGATTGGAACGGGGGGAGCGCCCGATGGGGCTTTGGTCGATGCAGATGATTTTATCCAGCTGCTCCTCCCCCTCGATTTTGTCATACCGGGCGGGCATGAGCCTGGCCCGGTTCAGATCATGCGCCAGTGCCCGGTACAAAATGGCATTGACCAGGCTGCTTTTGCCTGACCCCGACACCCCGGTCACCACGCACAGCACCCCAAGGGGGAAGGGAACGGTCAGGTTCTTTAGATTATGCTCCCTGGCGCCATACAGGGTAAGCCACCCTTTGGGCGTTCGCCTTACATCAGGAACGCGGATCGCTTTTTTGCCGCTGAGATACTGTCCCGTGACCGAACGGGGGGCGTTCATCACATCGGACACGCTGCCGCATGCCACCACCTCGCCCCCGTGCTCCCCGGCACCCGGGCCGATATCTACAATATAATCGGCTGCCCGCAGGGTCTCCTCATCATGCTCCACCACAATCAGGGTATTGCCCAGATCCCGCAGCGCCTTCAGCGTGCCCAGCAGCTTTTCATTATCCCGTTGATGGAGACCTATGCTGGGCTCATCCAGAATATACAAAACGCCCATCAGCCCGCTTCCGATCTGGGTGGCCAGACGAATGCGCTGTGCCTCGCCCCCCGACAGGGAGCCGGCCGCCCGGGACAGGGTCAGATACCGAAGCCCCACATTGATCAAAAAGGACAGCCGGGCATCGATTTCCCGCAATATGGGCTCTGCAATCATTTGCTGCGCCCCGGAAAGCGTCATATTCCGCAGAAAATCCCGGGCGGCATAGATGTTCATATCGCTGAGCTGGGCAATATTTTTGCCCCCCACCGTCACCCCCAGCACCTCTTTTTTGAGGCGTGCGCCGCCGCATTCCTTACAAGGCATCTGGGTCATATACTCGGCGTAGGCGCTTTTCATGATGTCGCTGGTTGTTTCGTTATAGCGCCGCTCCAGGGAGGGCAAAAGCCCCTCGTAATCGGTCTGATAATGGCCACCGCTGCCCCCCGCGGTCTGATAATGCACGGTAAATTTTTCGCCCCCCGTGCCATGGAGCAGCAGATTTTTGTATTTTTCATCCAGTTCCTGCCAGGGCGTATCCAGGGAAAAGCCAAAGTGCCGGCTCATGCCCTCCAGCATCTGCCTGGCCATGCCGTTTTCATCGCTGTAATTCCAGCCGATGCAGTGGATTGCCCCCTCCCGCAGGGATTTGGCGGGGTCGGGGATGATCAGCTCCTCGCTGACATGCTGAATGACCCCCAGTCCGCTGCAATGGGGGCAGGCGCCGTAGGGGTTGTTGAAGGAAAACATCCGGGGGGACAGCTCCTCCAGATTGATCCCGCACTCCGGGCAGGAATAGTTCTGGGAAAAGAGGGTTTCCTCCTTTGTTTCCACATTCAGCACATTGACCAGCCCGCCGCTGTGCTGCATGGCCGTTTCCACCGAATCGGTCAGGCGCTGGCGGATGTTTTCCCGGATGATGATTCTGTCCACCACCAGCTCAATGGTATGCTTTTTTTGCTTATCCAGCGCCGGCGTATCGGGCAATTCATACATTTCCCCGTCGATGCGCACCCGGACAAAGCCGCTTTTTTGGGCATCCTCCAGCAGTTTGACATGCTCGCCCTTTCGTCTGCGGACAATGGGCGCCATGAGCTGCAATTTGGCACCGTTCCCCATTTTCAGCAGCGCATCCACGATTTCATCCACGCTCTGGCGGCGGATTTCCCGTCCGCATTCAGGGCAATGGGGCGTTCCGCAGCGGGCGTACAGCAGCCGTAAATAATCGTGGATTTCGGTCACCGTGCCCACGGTGGATCGGGGATTGCGCACGGTGGTTTTCTGGTCAATGGAAACGGCCGGGGACAGCCCCTCAATCAAATCCACATCGGGCTTATCCATCTGACCCAAAAACTGCCGGGCATAGGCGGACATGGATTCGATGTACCGCCGCTGACCCTCGGCATAGATGGTGTCAAAGGCCAGGGAGGATTTGCCGGACCCGGACAGCCCCGTCACCACGGTCAGTTTGTCCCTTGGAATGGTCACATCAATGTTCTTCAGATTATTGACCCGCGCCCCGCGGACGATTATTTCATCATGCATGCTTTTTCCTCAGATATATTGCTCCGCTTGGATTATTTCCTTATTCTTTCTGGTTTTGCCGTCCATGCCCTTCAGCCGGAACCTGCCCTGTCCCCGAACGGAGATCACCTGACCGTCCAGGGGGGTGTAATCACATTTGAGGCAGGGCTCATCGTCCACATTGACCAGCCCCTTGCGAATCAGCTCCTGGGCATCCCCCCGGGACAGGTGATACATGGCCGCGCACAGCGAATCAAGGCGCAGGCTGGTCAGGCGCAAAAGCACCTCTTTGGTCTGATGAAGCGGAATGCCGGGGGGATCGGACAGGGCGATTTTCACATCGCACCGGCATACCTGCGTGATGCTTTCCCTGATGAGCGGGGAAATGGAGCGCACGCAAAACACATAGGCGCAATTTCCGTCTATGGCGATATCCCCCAGCATTTCCCGCTCGATTCCCAGCCCCATCAGCGCCCCCAGCACATCCCGGTGGGCAATGGGTGAGGCGAACTTCATGGATTTGGGGGATATTTTCAGGCAATCGATGGGAAATTCGGCATCATCAGGCGCTGATTCTGCGCATACAGCCAGCATCCTGCGCTCCGCATCGGGCGCACCGCCAAATAATTTCAGGCAGCAGCCCGCCTTTTTTGCCTCAATCCCTGCCCATTTTTGCTCGGTCAGGTTGAGAAATCGGCTGAAGAGGGGCATGGAGCGAAAAGCCGCCCTGCCGCACAATTCGGCCAGGTAATGCTGCGTATCAGCGCTCATGGGTTTCCTCCTTTAAAAGCGGAGATATTCTGGGGAAACCTGCCTTTTCATGCTGAAAAGGCGGGTTTCCCCAGGCCCCTTCCCGGAAAAGGCGAATTTTTTTTGATAAGAAACAAAATTGTGCCAAATAGCTCCCTTGGGGAGGAATTGTTTTTCCGGAAAAGGTTCAATCAGCATTTCCTGAGCGGTAGCGTTTCCATAGGCACAATGCCCAGGCTGTCCAGGAATTGCTTGGCCTCCTGCAATTCATCCTCTGCGGCCACCCGCTCCGGGTCATGGGCATCGCAGCCCAGGATAACCTCATTGCCCGCCTCTGCGGCTATCTGCCAGAAAAGGGGGTTGGGATACTGGCGCTTTTCGTGCTGTCCCAGCAGATTATATTCCAGCGGCACATGAAAATCCAGCGCCTTTTGGCACAATCTTTCCATATACTTGCGGTAAATGCCCTCGCTGCCCTTGAATTTCATCAAATCCGGGTGCGCCAGGCAGGAAAACAGCCCCGTGCTCATGCCGCAGACGATCAAATCCACATACCGCCGCAGAAGATTTTCATCCTCCGTGGCCTGATGGCTGCCCGGCTCGCCGATTTCGGAGCCCAGCATATGCTGTGCCAGAATCAGATAATCCAGATGAAATTGCTCCATCCAGCGGATGGTTTTATCGAAGAATTTGGGATAATACTCCATTTCAAACCCAATGGGGATCTCGATTTTGCCCTTGTATTCCTCCCGGAGGGCAAGGAGCGTGTCCACATAATCCCGGGCCTGGTCAGGGAGCATCCGGAAGGAGGATACATAATCCCCCTCAAACAGGTAGGGCGAATGGTCGGAAAAGCCGTTGATTTTCAGCCCTCTGGCCAGGGCATTCTCGATATACTCCCGCTCCGTGCCCCGTGCATGCCTGCACCGCATGGTATGGGTGTGATAATTGGCAATCATAAGCAAGCCTCGCATTTTATTTTGTCCCTTGGGACGGGAAAATTATACCACATTTTTTCGTATTTGGCAACCAAGCAAAATGTCCGGCCTGACATCAGACCGGACAAAAGCATTGCCTCTTAATCCTGCTGGGCAATCATGGACTTGACCTTCATCAGGCGGGTCAAGTTGCCCCGCTCGTTCTCGTCCAGCTTCATGGTGATAAAGCGGATGGTTTCCTCGAACTGGGGAATCATGACATACTCCAGCGCATTGACCCGGCGGCGGGTCTTTTCAATCTCATCAGCCAGCAAATCACAGGCCTTTTCGGTCTGGGCAAGCTGCAGCAGCTTAGGCAATTGGTCAGCCAGCACCTGAATGGCGCCGTCCAATTGGGCAGAGGTTTCGGCAAAGCCATAGGACAGCGTAGCGTCCTTCAGGCTGTTTTCATCGGCCGAAAGCACGGGCACATGCACGGACAGAATGTTCCGCTGCCCCACCTCCACCCGGGTCTGCCTTGCGGGATACAGCACCGCCTCTTCCAGTGCCTGGTCATCCATCACGGCACGGGCAAGGGCAAAATTCTGCAGCGCAAAGGACAATTCTTTTTCCACTTCCCGGCGCAGACGCGCATTCTCCTTCACCAGTCCGATGAACTGGCGAACCATCTCATCCCGCTTATCCTTGAGCAGCTTATGCCCCCGGCGGGCGGTGACCAGACGGCGCTTGATGCGTGTCAGCTCCATGCGGGTCGGATTGACCCGAAGCGCGGCGGCCATCAGGCTTCCTCCCCGGGCAGGTACTTATCCAGCATATCATCCCTGATGCGCTTGAGCTCGGCACGGGGCAGCATCTCCAGCAGCTTCCAGCCGATATTCAGCGTGTCCTCCACGCCCCGGTTGGTGTTATAGCCCTGGGAGACATACTCCTTCTCGAAGGCATCGGCAAAGGCGGCGTACTTGCGGTCGATATCGGTCAATGCGGCATCGCCCAGAATGACGGCCAATTCCTTGGCATCCTTGCCCCGGGAATAGGCGGCAAAGAGCTGGTTCATGGTGGGGGCGTGATCCTCCCGGGTCTTTCCAACGCCGATGCCCTTGTCCTTCAGTCGGGACAGGGAGGGCAGCACGTCAATGGGCGGCTCGATGCCCTTGCGGTACAGCTCACGGCTCAGGATAATCTGTCCCTCGGTGATGTACCCGGTCAGGTCGGGGATGGGGTGGGTCTTATCGTCCTCGGGCATGGTCAGGATGGGAATCTGGGTGATGGAGCCCTCCTTGCCCTTGACGCGGCCGGCGCGCTCATACATGGTGGCCAGGTCGGTATACAGATATCCGGGATAGCCCCGGCGGCCGGGCACTTCCTTGCGGGCGGCGGACACCTCACGCAGAGCCTCTGCGTAGTTGGTGATATCCGTCATGATGACCAGCACGTGCATGCCCTTTTCGTAGGCCAGATACTCGGCGGCGGTCAGCGCCATACGGGGGGTGGAAATGCGCTCGATGGCCGGGTCATTGGCCAGATTCATAAACAGCACGGCACGCTCGATGGCGCCTGTGCGCTTGAAATCGCTGATGAAATAATCGGCTTCCTCGAAGGTAATGCCGATGGCGGCGAACACCACGGCAAACTTGCTGTCGGCATTCAGCACCTTGGCCTGGCGGGCAATCTGGGTGGCCAGCTGGGCATGGGGCAGACCGGAGCCTGAGAACACAGGCAGCTTCTGACCGCGCACCAGGGTATTCAAGCCGTCAATGGCCGAAATGCCCGTCTGGATGAATTCACTGGGGTAGTCCCGGGCAGCGGGGTTCAGCGGCTCGCCGTTGATATCCATCCGCTTGTCGGGGATAATTTCGGGGCCGCCGTCCTTGGGATTGCCCATGCCGTCGAAAACCCGGCCCAGCATGTCCTCAGACACGGACAGCTCAATGGAGTGTCCCAGGAAACGCACGGTGGAATCGTCAATCTTCAGGCCATTGCTGCTTTCAAACAGCTGCACCAGCGCCTTATCGCCGTTGATTTCCAGCACCTTGCCCTGGCGGCGCTCGCCGTTTGCCTGTTTGATGTCCACCAATTCGTTATATTTAACGCCCGATACCTGATCCACCAGCATCAGAGGTCCCACGACCTCCCGGATGGTACGATATTCTTTTTGCATATTACATACCTCCCTGTTCGATGATGGCGGCGGCCTGAGAGGACAGGTCGGATTCGATCCTGTCAAAGCGGGCGATTTCGTCCTCGGGGATGAACTTGGCCCGGCCGATCTGCTCCCGGACGGGCAGTGCCAGAATCTGATCCAGCGTCGCGCCGGCGTCCAGCGCCTCCCTGCCCTTATCGCCGAAGGTCAAAATCAGCTGCAGCATGCGGAACTGCTTCATGGGAGAGGTGTAGGTATCCACCTCATCAAAGGCATTCTGGTGCAGATAATCCTCACGGATGGAGCGGGCGACCTCCATGGTCAGCCTGTCCTTCCAGGAAAGGGCATCCATACCCACCAACTGCACGATTTCGTTCAATTCGGACTCGCTTTGCAGCACATTCATGGCCTTGGAGCGCAGCGTGTTCCACTCCCCGTCAATGTTTTCATCAAACCACTGCCCGATGGAGGACACATACAGCGAATAGCTCTGCAGCCAGTCAATGGCGGGGAAATGGCGCTTATAGGCCAAGGAAGCGGACAGTCCCCAGAACACCTTGACAATGCGCAGCGTTGCCTGAGAAACCGGCTCGGAAATATCGCCGCCGGGGGGCGACACAGCGCCGATTGCGGTGATGGAGCCTTCTCTTTCGCCGCTTGCCATGCACTTGACATAGCCTGCCCGCTCATAGAATTCGGCAATACGGCTGGCCAGGTAGGCGGGATAGCCCTCTTCACCCGGCATTTCCTCCAACCGTCCGCTCATTTCACGGAGAGCCTCCGCCCAGCGGGAGGTGGAGTCGGCCATGATGGCCACCTTATAGCCCATGTCCCGGTAATATTCGGCGATGGTGATGCCCGTATAGATGGAGGCCTCACGGGCGGCAACGGGCATATCCGATGTATTGGCAATCAGCACGGTGCGCTTCATCAGGCTTTCGCCCGTGCGGGGGTCGTGCAGTTCGGGGAATTCCATCAGCACGTCGGTCATCTCGTTGCCCCGCTCGCCGCAGCCCACGTACACGATGATGTCCGCATCCGCCCACTTGGCCAGCTGATGCTGCACCACCGTTTTGCCCGAACCGAAGGGTCCGGGAACGGCCGCCACGCCGCCCGATGCGATGGGAAAGAGGGTGTCAATGACCCGCTGCCCGGTGACCATGGGCGCCTTAGGGGACATTTTTTCCTTATAGGGACGGCCCCGGCGAACCGGCCAGCGCTGGAGCATGGACAGCTTGGTTTCCTGACCATTTTCCCCCTGCAGCACGCAGACGGTGTCCTCAACCCGGGCTGTGCATTTTTGAATGGACTTGACCGTGCCCGAAATGCCGTTGGGCACCAGAATCCGGTGCTGAACCACGGCGGTTTCCTGCACCGTGCCGATGATATCGCCGGCACTGACCTTGTCGCCGACCTTTACGGCAGGCTCAAACACCCATTGCCTGTCCCGGTCAATGGAGGGCACCTGCACGCCCCTGGTGATGTTGGCACCCACCAGATCCCTGATCCGGGTCAGGGGGCGCTGAATGCCGTCATAAATGGATTCCAGCAAGCCCGGCCCCAATTCAACCGAAAGGGGAGCGCCGGTGGAATAAACCGGTTCCCCCGGACCCAGACCGGAGGTCTCTTCATATACCTGAATGGAAGCGCGGTCGCCGCGCAGCTCGATGATTTCGCCCACCAGCTTTTTCTCGCTGACGCGCACCACATCATACATACGCGCATCGCTCATGCCGGAGGCGATGATCAAGGGGCCGGCGACTTTTACAATCGTTCCCTGCTGCGCCATAATTCTATCTCCTTACTCGTTCTGGAACAGGATATCTGCTCCGATGGCCTTTTCCACATTGGCCCGCACATGCTGCATGCCCCGTCCGTCGCTGCCCCGGCTGCCCGGAATGGGGATGATGGATACATTCACATCCCCCTGATAGTGACCGACCAGCTTTTCGGCCAGACGGTGAGCCTTTTCGGTCATAAAGATGACGGGGATGCCCTCCTTCACCAGGGTCTGGATGGCATGCTCGATGCTTTCCTGGGTTTCGGCGGCAATGACCCGCATCCCCAGCGCCCTGAAGGCAAGCACCGCATCCCGCTCACCGATGACCCCCAGTTGCTTTTTCTCAGCCATACAGCTCACGCAGCCTTTCCTGAATGGCCGCCTGGCTGAATCCGCCCTTCTTGCCGGCGATAATCAGCTTGACTGCGGCGGCCTCCCGCTGACGCATCAACAGATAGCCAATCAGCTTTTCGTTCTTGTCCGTTACCTGCTTGAAGGGCAGGTAAAGATGCATGAGATAATCGTCCGCCGCCTTTTCCAAAGCGGGGATCTTGTCCTTGTCCATGACCGCCGCCAGGGCTGCGGCAAACACCTTCTGCCCGTATTTTTTCACCGTTTCGGGCAGCCTTTCGGGGGCTTCATAGGCCTTGAGCCACTGATTTTTCGGGGTGCTTCCCCCCTCAATCAGAATGTCCCGGAAAAAGGGCATGGGCCGGGAGATTGCCCTGGCACGCAGCGCCATTTTCAGGTTGGTCAGGTCAATCTGGGCGGTGAAATAGGCAAGGGCGGTTTTGTCCGATTTGGGACATTTTTCCAAAATAGCGGCATACATGGCCTTGTCCAGCGCCGAATCAATCAAAAAGGGATCGACCTTGACGGCCAATTGCTTTTCCAGCTCGTCCGCCGCCTTTTTCAGACCCTCGGGCAGCACCCGGTAATTGCGCTCCTGCACGGCATGGCGCAGGGTATCGGGGGGAATCACGCCGCAATCGGACACGGGGGCGGACTCCAGCCCCAGGCACCTGCTCTTAAGCAGGATTTTCAGGTTATTCACATCATAGCGCATGAGAAAGCAATCCAGTGTTTTTTCGTCCGTGGATAGCTCCCTGACCGCCTGACAGGCCTTTCTGATATGCTCGGCAGCGGCGCTTTCCATGTCAGCATCCGTGCTCCAGCCGATTTCGGACAGCACACGGCCCACCTCTGCTTCATCCGAGGCGGCCAGCAGCCGCTCCAGCTTTGGCTTGTCCAGCGCGCCCCGGCTCATCAGGCTGATGCGCCCTAAGGCATAGTATATACTCAATTGAGGCATGCTCGGCTCCTCCTTCCCCGCATCGGGGCGGGATTATCAGGCCTGATCAAACAGCACCCGGCTGACGGGGGTTTCCAGCTCGGCCCGATACTGATTGAGCAGGGCGCTCAGGGTGCAGTCAATCTGCATTCCCTCGCCCTTCAGGGCAAAGCCCGTCCCCTCAAAGGGTTCATCAGAAAGGGTCAGGGAAAGGGTTTTCCCCTTCTTTTCCAGGGCCTGCTGCACATCAGAAAGGAACGTAGGCTGATACCAGTCCCTGTTTTTCCGGCCGATCAGCACCTGCGCCCCGTCCTGCGCATTGGAGGCGCACAGGGTCACAAAGAAGGTGTAAAGGTTCTCTCCAGGCATGCTTTCCATCTTGGAAAGGGCCTGGGCAAATGCCTTGTCCATCACGGCACGCTGGGCGGCCAGACGGGCTTTTTTCCTGTCCAGCTGCGCCATACGCAGCATCCGGTCACGGGCCTGCTCCCCGTCCTGCTCGATCTTCTCATTCAGGGCAGCATTCTGCTTTTCAATACGGGCGGCGGAGGCTTTTTTCAGCTCCTCAGCCTTTCCCTTGTATTCCTCCAGAATATCGGATGCGGCCTGCGCGCCTTCCCTGGCAATGGATTCCAGAATGGCGTTTCCGTCCATTGTAAACTCCTTCTTACAGATTGATGGCATTGACCATCAGGAAGGAAACCAGCAGGGCAAACACGGCGTAGGTTTCCACCATAACGGTCATGGTGATGGCCTTACCGGACATTTCGGGACGCTGACCGGTGAGCAGCATGCCCGAGGCGGCAACACGGCCCTGACGGATTGCGGAATAATAGCCCACGATGGCAACAGGCAGGCAGGAAACCAGAATGCCCAGACCCTGATACAGGTCAACCGCCTTCATGGCGCCGCCCAGCACGTTGGTATTGATCAGCACGATAACGCCCACCAGGAAGCCGTAGATACCCTGGGTGGCGGGCAGCAGCTGCAGAACCAGCAGCTTGGAGGAAACCTCGGGGTTTTCCGTGGACACGCCGGCGCTTGTTTCGCCCGCAAGGCCTACGCCCTTGGAGGAGCCCATACCGGACAATATAACGGCGATGGCCGCACCCAGCAGAGCAAGAATCTGGCCGATGGACATTCCGAATACCTGAGCGGTTTCGACGACTTCGATGACTTCTTCCATGATGATTTTCTCCTCTCAATATCAGGCAGCATCACGGCGGATGCTGACATATTTCGTTTTTTCATTCAGGGGCATAAAGGGCTTGCCCCCCTCTTCGTAGAACTTGCCGAAGAATTCGATGTACTGCAGACGGCAGGAGTGGACATAGGCGCCCAGCACATTGATGGCCAGGTTAAACAGATGGCAGAACACGAACAGCACGCAGCCGATCACCACGCCGATTGCGCCGCCCCCCATGACCATGGAAATGAGCTGGTTGAACACCATGCCGATGACGCCGGTGGCCAGACCCATACCGAACAGGCGCATATAGCTGAGCAAGTCAGACACCCAGCTGGTAATGCCGTACAGGGCGCTCAGACCCTTGATGAGCCGCTTGATGGGGTTCCAGGTATCCCGCCTGGTAAAGCACAGGATGATCGCCACGGACACGATGGCCATGACCGTTCCGATTTGGGCGGTGGCGGGCAAAACCAGCATCACCAGCCCGCAAAGGAGGGTCATCCAGGCAATCTGGTCGGCCAATGCGGCCAGCCAGTCCCCCTTTTTGATGTTCAGCCAGGCGGCAATGCCCAGTCCGGTGAACAGATGCAGCGCACCCACCGCAATGCACACCACCATGACCGGCAGGGAATTGTTCACCGAATCCAAAATGGTGACCGGCAGGGGGTTATACCCGAATACCGTGTTGTAAATCAGTCCCCAGATGAAGGTGAACACGCCGCCCCAGGTCAAAAGATAGAGCATCTTGGCGTTTTCGAACTTGATTTTCTTCCACTTAATAAACAGCGGAATGACGATGGCCATCAGCAGCCCGTAGCCCGCATCCGACACCATCATGCCGAACAGGCAGGCATAGAAGGGCGCCATGATGGCGGTGGGGTCATAGCTGCGGTAGGCCGGCAGGGCAAAGCCCTCCACCACCGATTCAAAGGGAGTGGCGAACTTGCCGTTTGACAGGGCAACGGGCGGCTCCTCCTCGTCCAGCGGGTCTCTTGTTTCCACCGAGCAGGCGGGGGAGATTTTCTTCAGCTGATCGCACAGCTTCTGTGCCCTTTGCGCCGGGATCCAGCCCTCCATATAGAAGGCCTTTTGGGTCTGAATGGACAGCCCTTCCTTCTCCAGACGGCTGGCTTTGATGGTCAGCGCATCGCAGAGAATCTTCATGCGAGGCAAATCACCGGCCAGCGCCTCCGTTTCCTTATCCGAATCGGCGCGCCGCTTGGCGATCTCCTCTTCCTCCCGCTTCAGCCGGTTTAAGGCATCCTTGGGGGACTCCTCTTCCTGCATGGAGGAAAAGGTCTCGCTGGTAAAGGACACCCCGGTCAGGGCGGCTGAGACATCCTTCCCGGCGGATTTGTGGGCGATGACGCACAGGCAGGTCATATCCCGCAAAACGCCCTCTTCCTCGGTGACGGCGGGCAACCCGGCAAGGGCGCTTTTCATTTCCTCCAGCCGCCTTGTCTGCACGCTGCCGGCAAAGCACACCGTATCCGCCGTGCCGGACAGCTGGGATTTCTTCAAATCCAGCTTCTCCCAGGGCTCAAGGGAGGCCCTGGCAGCCTCAATGCGTGCCGTTTCGCTGCGGCACTGCCCGATTTCCGCCTCGATTTCCTCCAGCCTTTTCACCGTGCCCATCAGCTTTTCCTCATCGGACAGGGTGCTTTCGGCCTCCTCCTCGGTGATTTCGGGCATGCAGCCGAACATGGGCTTGCCGGCGGTATCGAACTTGCGCAGGCGGTTGATTGCCCAGGAAAGGCGGGACAAATTGTCCCTTGCCCGGGTCAGTTCACCGTTTGGCTGCCCGGGGGAGGGTTCCTCCTCCTCCAGGGGGGTCAGCTGCACGCAGCCCGCCCTTTGCATGGCCCGCATCATTCTCTCCTTGTCTGACTGCAGCGCAAGGAGGGATAAGTGTTTCATTTCAACAATGGCCATCGGACACGATCCTCTCTGCGATCAGCCGGGCGGCGGCAGGCAGATTCTCTTCAGCCCGGGAAATGATGCCCTGCAGCTCCTTTTCCCATGCAGGATTGGAGTCCTGAATGGATTTTTCGGTCTGCGCACGCCATTTTTCCATGCCCTGCTGATAGAGGGCGGAGGCACCCCGGGCGTTTTCCCGCTCGGCTTCCCGGCAGGCGTCCTCCACGGCCTTGACCATTTCACGCCCGTCATGCAGCGCTTCGGCGCGCTTGTCCTCCGCATCCTTTTCCGCCGCTCTGATTCTGTTCAAAAGCTCCAGAGCCATTTTTTCCTCCTGTAAAACGATTGGGGTTGGATATACCGGGGCTGCAAGCTTCCCCGCAGCCTCGGTACATATAGATTACTTTGTGCCAAAGAGCCGGTCGCCCGCATCTCCCAGGCCGGGAATGATGTAGGCATTCTCGTTCAGGCACTCGTCCTGGGCGGCCACATAGATATCCACATCGGGATGATCCTTCTGCACCCGGGCGATGCCCTCGGGAGCGGCAATCAGGTTGACCAGGCGGATGTTTTTGCAGCCCCGCTGCTTGATGAAGGTGATGGCAGCGGAGGCACTGCCGCCGGTGGCCAGCATGGGGTCAAGCACGATCAGCTGACGATGCTCGGCATCCTCGGGCAGCTTGCAATAGTATTCCACCGGTTCATGGGTGGCCGGGTCACGGTACAGACCGATATGCCCCACCTTGGCATTGGGAATCAAATTCATGATGCCGTCCACCATGCCCAGCCCGGCCCGCAGGATGGGGATGATGCCGATGGGCTTGCCCGCCAGAATCTTGGTGGTTGTTTTGCAGATGGGGGTTTCCACCTCCACTTCCTCAGTGGGCAGGTCACGGGTCACCTCATACACCATCAGCATGGAGATTTCATCAAGCAACTCCCGGAATTCCTTGCAGCCGGTGTTCTTGTCACGCATGATGCTGAGCTTATGCTGAATCAGGGGATGGTCAAATACATGGACTTTACTCATGGTCTTTACCTTCCTTTTCTATCTGATTGTCAGACTGCTTTCCGGGAAACAGACCCTTAAAAATCGCCCATTTTCCGGGTATTTTAAATTATATCAGATTTTCCCCTGCTTGGCAAGCACAAATTTCCGGTTGATTTTTTTCCCGTTTGATATATAATAATAGAAGGTATTTTCATTCACCGGGGAGGGGTTTTGATGTCGGGCAAAATGAAACGAATGCTTGCGCTGCTGATTGCGCTGATGCTTTTTATGGGAATATTCCCTGCCGTTTCGGAAAATGCGCAGGAGGAAACCCGGTATATCACGGGCAAATATCCGGCGCTGGGCAAAAAGGGTACGCTGCGGGAGTGGCAATTCCCCTACAGCGATGACCTGTTTCTTGGGGATGACGGCGAATACAACCATACCCTGGCCCAGGCCTCCCTGGGGCTTGCCCTGTCCGCCTTCCGGGATACCAACAAGGCGCTGGGGCATCAGCAGGACAACATTTTGTCCTACCTGACGGATGCGGAGTTCGAGGGCATCCAGATTTACGGCTACGATGAAAAGCCGGGATCGGACACCATTTCCTGCGCCATTGCCCATAAAAAAATCGGCACTGTGACCCTGCTGGCCGTGGCGGTCTGCGGCGGCGGCTACGGCAATGAGTGGAAAAGCAATTTCCTGGTGGGGGATGAAACCCGGCATGTGGGGTTCAATCAGGCCGCCCAGACCGTCCAGGGGCGCGTCAAGGCCTATCTGGACGAAAACGGCCTGTCCGGGGATGTGCGGCTGTGGATTTCGGGCTACAGCCGGGCAGCGGCTACCTCCAACATCACGGCGGCCGACCTGACCGATTCGGGGCTGTTCACCCAGGTCTATGCCTACACCTTCGCCACCCCCAATACCACAAGGGATACGGGCAATTACACCAATATTTTTAACATCATCGGCAAAACCGACCCTGTGCCCGCCGTGCCCCTGCGGGACTGGGGCTATGCCCATTACGGGATTGATTTGTACACCCCCGCCCAGGAATTTGATGCGGATTATGTGGAAAAGGCCATGGCCGCCACGGATGTTTCCTACGAGCTTACCGGGGACTGGTTCCAGAATAACCCGGTCATCAATTACGCCCTGCACAATATATTGGGCTATCTGCTGGCGGCCTATCCCACCCCCTCGGTCTATCAGCCCGCCCTGGGGCAGACGCTGATTGATTTATGGGGAGCAAGCTCGGATCAGATGGTGGACGTGCTTCTTCAGGCGCTGGCCAGCACATCCTCCATGCCTGAGGAGCAAAAGACGGAGTTTTCCGCCCTGGCCTCCTATGTGGACAAGGCCGTTGCCTATCAGTTGCGCAACCGGGAAAAGCTGGTGGAAAACGGGCTGTGGAACGAAAATGCCGGGCTGAGCGACAATGTGGCCCACGAGCATAATCCGGATGTGTATGTGGACTGGATGTTCTCCACGGACAACGGAGAGGATCTTTTCTCCGATGAATCGGACAGCTATCTGCGGCTGATTTTGTACGGCGATGTGACCGTTGATGTGTACGATGCCTACGGCTTTGTGCAGCGCATGCAGTCAGACGGCACGCTGATCACCGACCCCGAGGCGGTGGGCGAACCCGCCCGCACAAAGGACAGCGAGACCTATTCCCCCATGCTTTTCTTCCTATATGAAGAGGGAAAGCTGGTGATTGATTTCCCCCAGGACTGCGAATGGGCCATGGTCATCCGCTCGGATACGGCTCAGGAGGTGGAATACATCGCCACCCGCTTTACCGTGACCTCACTGACGGGGGAAATCGGCGGCGTGCACACCCTGTCCATGGAGGCGGGCGGCACCCATTATGTGCTGCTGAACAAGGATTTCCTGGAAATGCAGGAGGCAAGCGGCGAGGTCATTCAGCAGCTCCAGACCCTGGGCAAATACTCCCCCTCCCTGATTGTGGGGCTGGAAGAGCTGAATGTGCTGCACCTGTCCCTCAGCGAAATGCTGGTGCTGCTGCTGGCTGTGCTGATTGTGCTGGCGGTCTTTGCCCTGATTGAGTTGATTTTGCTGATTGTGCGCCTGATTCGCCGCAAAAAGCGCCGGGTATGGGTGTCGCTCATCACCTACGGGCTGATTATTCTTTCGTTCTACGGTCTGGCCGCCTTTGCCAGGGACTATCTGAACGCCGTGACCATTGTGTACATCATATTCAAGTCCATCGCCACCTTCTTCAGCGCGATGCTGGCCCTGAGCGGCGCCAAATGCGGGAACAAGCGGCTTGGATGGTTCGTATTTGGCGGCGTGCTGCTTGCCCTGTGCGGGGATATTTCGGGCGATTCTCTGCTGTCCATGGCATTCTTTGTGCTGTTCATGGGGCTGGTCAGCGCAGGTCTCATTCTGGAAAAGCGCCTGAAAAAGCGGGATTTGCTCCTCGGGCTTTGCGTGTGGATTATACTTTGCCTTCTTCTGCTGCGCCACAGGGAATTGCTGGGGGTCAGGTACTGGTATTTCATCGCTTATCTCGGGGTGCTTTGCCTGTTTGTGACCCTGGCGCTGCGGGCGGACACTGTGCTTCGTGCCGGATGCATGGGCTTTGCGCTGTGCAGCTTCCTGCTGGGTGCCAACATGGTCTTTTCCTACGGCTCGGCCTTCCGCACCTGGGCAGTGGGCGGCTATGTGCTGAGCCTGTACATCATTTCGGCCTCCTCCTTCTTCCTGCGGGGGCTGCATCCGGTCAAGAGAAAAATCAAAGCAAAAAGAAAAGAGGCATCTGAAGCATGAGCATCCGGGAGGAATCCTTACAAAAGCATTTTGAATGGGGCGGAAAAATCGAGGTGATTTCCCGTGTTCCCGTGACCTGTGCCCGGGAATTGTCCCTGGCCTATACCCCGGGGGTTGCCCAGCCCTGTCTGAGCATTCAGGAAAACCCCGATTTGTCCTATGCCCTGACCCGCCGGAGCAATCTGGTGGCCGTCATCACGGACGGGTCTGCCGTACTGGGGCTGGGCAATATCGGCCCGGAGGCGGGCATGCCCGTGATGGAGGGCAAGTGCTGTCTATTCAAGCAGTTCGGCGGGGTGGATGCCATTCCGCTGTGCGTCAAAATTCAGGATATCGACGAGCTGGTGCGCACCATTTACCTGATTTCGGGCTCCTTCGGGGGCATCAATCTGGAGGACATCGCCGCGCCCCGGTGCTTTGAAGTGGAAAAAAGGCTGAAGGCGCTGTGCGATATTCCGGTGTTCCATGACGACCAGCACGGCACGGCCGTGGTGGTGGGAGCGGCGATGCTGAACGCCCTGCGGGTGTGCGGCAAGAAAATCGGCGAAATCAAAGTGGTCATCAACGGTGCCGGGGCGGCCGGCATCTCCATCGGGCGGCATCTGCTGAAAATGGGCGTAACCGACCTGACGCTGGTTGACCGCTTTGGCATCCTGTGTGAGGGCATGGCGGGGCTGAATCCCGTGCACGAGGAAATGAGCCGCATCACCAATCCCCGGCATCTGACGGGCACGCTTTGTGATGCCATGCGGGGGGCGGATGTGTTCATCGGCGTATCCGCGCCCCATGTGGTGACGGAGGAAATGGTCTCCTCCATGGCAGACCGCCCCTGCGTGTTCCCCATGGCCAACCCCACCCCCGAGATCGAGCCCGATGCCGCCAAGCGTGCCGGGGCGTTCATCGTGGGCACGGGGCGCAGCGATCTGCCCAACCAGATCAACAATGTGCTGGCCTTCCCCGGCATTTTCCGGGGTGCGCTGGATGTGCGGGCCAGGGACATCAACGAGCAGATGCTGATGGCCGCCTCCCGTGCCATTGCCTGTCTGGTGTCCGACGACGAATTGAACCCCGAATATATCCTGCCCAAGGCCTTTGATGAGCGGGTCGGCAAAGCCGTCGCACAGGCCGTGGCCGAGGCCGCACGGCAGAGCGGGGTCGCACGGGGGTAGGGGAACGGTTTTGGGGGAAACCACGCTTTTCGTGCCGAAAAGCGAGTTTTCCCCCAAGCCCCCTTC
>R19__coassemble_405_pt1 | contig 20431 bp, 14 predicted proteins | sample R19__metabat2_low_PE_041 | metagenome-assembled genome bin R19 | reverse complement strand
TCCCCTCTGAATGAAGCTAATCACTGGCCACTAAAAAATCTCCACTCTCCACTCTCCACTCTCCACTCTAATCGAAGCTCTCCACTCTCCACTCTAACCGGCGGCGTTCCCCTCCGCTCGAAAAGCCCCATTCATCCTCAGCGAATAATAACCCTGGAGTGCGGCCGCAGATACTGTCCCAGCGTGCCGGGATTTTCCAGCACCCGTCCGCAGCCCCGGGCCACGCAGGTCTGGGCATCCTCCGCCACCCGGCACTCGATTTTCAGCGCAATGGACAGCGCCTCGGCCAATCCCAGCAGGCAGGCGCCGCCCCCCGTCAGCACAATGCCGCTATCGAAGATGTCCGCCGCCAATTCGGCCGGCGTGCGCTCCAGCACGGCATGAATCTTGCCAATCAGGGTCTGCAGCGGCTCGTCAATCGCCTCGTTCACTTCCTCGCTGGTGATTCGCTGCAGCCGGGGAAGCCCGGTGAGCCGGTCGCGCCCCGCCACATCCATATACAGCGAATCCCGCCGGGGCATGGCCGAACCGATGCCCTTTTTCAGCTCCTGCGCCGTCACGTCCCCCGTCAACACGCTGTGCTTGCGCAGGATGTAATGCACAATGGCCTCGTCAAAATCGTGCCCGCCGATGCGCACCGCCTCGGCAATGGCCGCCTGACCCATGGTGATCACCGCAATGTCCGTCATGCCGGCGCCGATGTCCACCACCATTTGCCCCAGATTCTGGGAGATGTCCATCCCCGCACCGATGGCGGCGGCCAGCGACCTGTCCATCACCTGAGTGCGCCGCGCCCCGGCCTCAAATAAGGCGGTCTGCAGCCCGTGCTTTTCCACGTCGTTCACCCCGGAGGGAACGGACAGAATGATCCGGGGACCGCCGAACAGATGCTTGCCCACCGCAATGGACACAAACTGCCTCAGCATGGCCGAAACCAAATCAAAATCGCTGATCACGCCGTCGATCAGCGGCATGGACACCAGTATAGACCCGGGGGCGCGCCCCAGCATTTTTTCGGCATCCGTCCCCAACGCCAGCACCTTGCCCGTGTTCCTGTCCACCGCAACAACGCCCGGCTCGTTGAGCACAACGCCCTTTCCCTTGCCGTACAGCACCACATGGGATGTGCCCATGTCGATGCCCAAATCAATGACAGCCATGTAAAATCTCCTTGCGCAGCGGCAGATCCGTCTCCTGCCGTTTCAGTCAAATCCACTTGCATCGCGGAAAAGGGAAACCCTTAACCCTCTATATTTTCGACATACCCGGCGAAATTCCTTCTTTTTGGTGAATTAAAGGGACGAATCCTCCACTTTTTTTCGTTTTTGACGGAAATTTCGCCTCTCACTCGCCACTTTTGCGGGATTTTTTGCGGCGATGATCAGGGCTGCAAATGCATTTTCATGCAGATCGGGTGCAAAATTTTCCATATGATCCGCCCAAATCCCCGGCATTTTGCGGAAAATGGATGGTCAAAAACGCCCTTATTGCTCCTCCGGAAGCTCGTCAAAGGAGGATTCGGCGATCACCGCCAGAATTTTCAGTCCCTTTTCGAACCGTCGTCTTGCGGTGGATTCGTCAATGGACAGCATCATGGCGATCTGCAGCCAGGTTTTGAAGGTGAGACACCGGGCCTTCATCACCATCCGGCACATGGAATCGGGCACCAGGTCGATCAATTCGCCGATCTTTTCCCGCTCCTTCTGCAAGGCGTGAATGCTGTCCACCACCTGCCCGTGCATGGCTTTCAGCTCCTCCCCGCACTCCCCCGTGGAGTTAAAACGATGCTGCAAAATGCCCAGATTGTGCAGCATAATGGAAATCTGTGCGTCCAATTCCCGGCCTGACATCAGGCTGTCCAGCACAGCCAGCTCGGTTTCGGTCAACCGGCTGCGCAGCCTCTCCTGAGGCATTCTCTGGCTTGTTCTCATGCGTACTCCCTTCTCATCGTTTGGTTTCCCGTGCAAACAGGCACTCCAGGGTCTTTGCCGTGCCCAGATACTGCTTGATGCGCAATGCCTCCTGCAGGGTGAAATCGAATTCGCCGTTTATTTTGCGCCGCAGCGTTTCGTAGGTGAGCCCGGTTTCCCTGGCCAGCACGCTGCGCACAACCCCCTTGGCCATCATCGCGGCCTCCAGCTGCCTGCATTTTCCCAGTTTCTTGTCTGCCATTCCTCTTCCTCCTGTTCATGGGTGGTCGTTGGGTGCTTGCAAGGGCATTGTAAGCGTTCGCGTTGCCATTTGTCAAGAAAATTTTTTTCGTGCCCGAATTTAACCCCCCTATCCCTGCATTTTTGTAGGAAAATACACGATTTTGTGTGATCTGGTTTTTTGCATCAAACATTGATAAATCAGCACTTAGATAGCCTTTGTTCGCATAAAATTCGTGTGAAAAAGCCGGGAGGAAATTTCCCCCCGGATCAGCACCCCGAAAATCTGCTGTTTTGCTGTTCGCATTCGAATTTTTCTGAAAACTTTTTTCGTATTTTCCCATCCCGGCTCAATTCGGAACGCAGTGCGCCGCACTTTGAAAATATCAGTTTCTATCGTCAGATCGCCGCCGAGCCTTCCGGTATCAGATTTTATTGATGCGGCTGAAACTGATTTCGGCGCACAAAACAGCCTATTCTTTTCCCAGCAGATTCAGCTTATATTCCTCTTCGGCAATTTCGATCTGCCGCTGAATCTGTTCGGCCGTAGGCAAATGCGCCTCTATTTCCTTAATTTTCACATTATCGTATGTAGCCACACCCATCGGAGTTGTAATCCCCTGAAAAGCCAGCTGCACCTCCGTACGGTTCATATCTTTGCAAATCAGCAGACCGATTGTCGGATTATCGCTTTCTTTGCGTATAAATGCATTGACCGCGTTCACATAAAAATTCAGTTTTCCGGCAAATTCCGGCTCAAACGCCTTTACCTTCAGTTCAAGGACAACATAGCATCTGAGATAAATATGGTAAAACAACAGGTCTATTTTCCTGGCTTTCCCGGAAATAATGATTTCCTTCTGCCTTCCGATAAATGCCCAACCTTCACCAAGCTCCAGCAAAAACCTTGTCATGCGCTGTTCAATGGCATCTTCCAGGGCGGCCTCATCATATTTCTCCGGAAGAGCAATAAAGCCAAAGTCGTAATTATCCTTTAATAATTCCTGCGCCAGCAATCCCTGCGGGAGAGGAAGCCGTTCACTGAAGTTCGTAACAGCTGTACCAACCGAATGGTACATATCCGCTCTGATGCTGTTATCCAGTGCGTTTCGGCTCAAGCCCTCCTCTACCGTACGTCTTATATAGAACAGAGCCTCTTCAATCGTTTTGCATTTCTGAATGATGAGCACATGATGCTTCCATGGAACATATGCGAAAATTCCCGGGAACAGCATTTCTGAATCAACTTGGTTCAGTTTTTGCTCGTGAATTTCTGAAGCAATCTGCTTCAGTTTTATTCCATCCGCTTCAATCATGTTTTCCAGATTTTTAATAAGTCCGGCAGAAGTGCTGTTTAACGAATAAAATGAATACCACTGCTTCATGAACCACAGATTGCGGGCAGAAAATCCCTTTGCATCCGGAAACTCCGCCTGAAGATCCAGGCTGACCTGCTCAACAACTCCGGCGCCCCATTTTTCCTCTGCACGCCTTATTACAAGATCTCTGCCAAGCTGCCAATTGAAAAGCAGCTGTTCCGAATTCACCTTTACGGCCGCTTTGATCTGTGCACGGCGAAAACGCTGCTTCACATCATAAAGCCACTGGACATATTCCTTATCAAGGGAAAGGTCATGGGCAGAGACAGCTCTCGGCTGACCGATTATTATATCCGACATTTACAATTCTCCTTCGTGTGAAATCATCTGAAAGTGCTCATTGCCTCAGGCAACCGGCTTTTTCTGACCAATTGCGCCACCGTCTCCACATGTATCAGTCGGGTATCCTGCCTGACAAAGCCCAAAAAATCCACATTTTTCTGTAAACCAGCGGGGCTGCAGGTTGCAATCAAGGCTGTGTAACACAGTTTGCAACCATAACGCTTGCTTCCCGGCGCTTTGGGGAACTGTTCTACCTATACTGTTCCGACATTTGCGTTTTTGGGAGGGAGTGGGCAACAGGCTTATAAACTTAAATTTATTTCTCATCCAGTTTTTCAAATTCTTCCAGATTCAGTTCTCTCCGCAACTCTTCCTTTGTTGGCATATAAGGGAGATACTTTGCAGCAAAAATCTGCTTGTTGTCTTCCGGGAGAGTGTATTCAACCACCGTATCACTTTTCTCTGCGCAAAGCACAATGCCGATCGGAGGATTGTCGCCTTCGTTCATCAGTTCACGGGTATAGTAGTTTACATACATCTGCATCTGCCCAATGTCCTGATGGGTAAGCCTGCCGATTTTGAGATCAATCAACACAAAGCACTTCAGAATGTAATGATAGAATACAAGATCGATATAAAAATGCTCATCATCTGCTTTGAAGTGCTTCTGTCTTGCAACAAAGGAATAGCCTCTGCCAAGCTCAAGAAGAAACTTCTGCAGATGGTCTATAAGCGCCTGTTCAAGCTCCGATTCATAGAAATGCTCGTTGGCGGGCAAATCCAGAAATTCCAGAACGTATGGGTCCTTGATGATTTTTTTCATATTCCGGTTTTGGCTCAAGAGTATCTATTTCTGCAGCCACGCTCACCTGATCACGGCTGGCAAGAATCCGCTGATAATAGAAAGAGTTAATCTGGCGGTCAAGCTGACGGGAACTCCAGCCGGACTTTACGGCTTCTTCAAGATAAAAATTGCGTGCTGTCTCATCGGATACCTTCATCAATGAACGATAATGAGTCCAGCTCAATTCGGAACGCAGTGCGTTCCAATTTGGAAAAGTAACATAGAACTGTCTCATGGAGCGTAGATTTCTTTCATCAAAGCCTTTTCCAAATTCTGCTGTCAGCTTTTCAGACAGAAATTTAAGAAGTTGCCTCCCATAACCAGCGCGTTCATTTTCTCCACAAGCCTCATAAATCTGCTTGCCAATGTTCCAGTACGCAGCAACCATCGCAGAGTTTACCGCTGTATACACCTGCTTTTGTGCCGCAATAATATATCCGCGGACGGAATTTAAGGTTTCCTGTTCCGTCAACGATGCATCGTTTTGCACTATTATCGGATTATCCTTCATGTCTATCATCTCCATAAATTTCAAATTTGCATTCTATCAGTCCCAGTCACTCGCTCCCCGAAATAGATCAATCCCGGACACTCGGTAGCGTGCTTCTGTCAATACATACTTCTCAATAGGATTTTTCACATCTGTTCCGGTCACTCAGCCGTAACTGCGGTTTTGCTATAAACGGGATTTTATACGGTATTTTCTGCATAAAAGCGGTATTTTGGATGTTTTATGCGAAAAAAACTCACTTTTTACATAGCAATGCCACCGTCTCCACATGGGCGGTGCGGCAGAACATATCCACCGGCTGCAGGGCGCATACCCGGTAGCCATCGGACAGAATTTTCAGGTCTCTGGCCAGGGTAGCCGGGTCGCAGGACACGTAGACGATCCGCTCCGGGGCGGCGGTCAATATGGCCTGCAGCACCTGAATTTCCGCGCCCTTTCGGGGAGGATCCAGCACGATTACATCGGCCCTTTGCCCTTCTTTGATCATCTCAGGCAGGATTTTTTCGGCCGCACCGGCATAAAAATCGGCGTTTTCGATGCCGTTTTTCCGGGCATTTTCCCTGGCATCGGCGATGGCCTGGGGGACGATCTCAATGCCCGTCACATGGGCGCAATGCCTGGCCAGCATCAGGGAAATGGTGCCCGCCCCGCAGTACAAATCAAACACCTGTTCCCTCCCCTGCAGCCCCGCAAACTCCAGTGCCAGGGCATACAGCTTTTCCGTCTGAAGGGGATTGATCTGGAAAAAAGAGAGGGGGGACAGGTCAAAATCCAGTCCGCAGAGCCGATCGCTCAGGCGTTTCTGCCCCCGCAGCACGGTGTAGGAATTGCCCAGAATCACATTATCCCCCTTTGCGTTGACGGTCAGGCAGACGGACACCAGCCCCTGCACCTGCGCAAACGCCCGTTCGCACAGCTCCTTCGTGTGGGGGATTTCGTTGGAGGCGGCGCACAGGCACAGCATGCTCTCGCCCCTTTGGCTGACCCGTGTCAGGATATGGCGAATCAGCCCGGATTTGGTCTGTTCGTCATAGGGGGGGATGGCATAATCCCCCATCCAGTCCAGCACGACCCGGTTCAAAATCATGGATTCCTTCCTGCTCATGAGGCAGTCGTCCACCCTCACCAGGCGGTGGCTGCGGGGGGCGAAATAGCCGCAGCAGGCTCGCCCGTCCGCCATCGCCACGGGCATAGCGGTCTTATTGCGGTAATGGTCGGGATTTTCCATGCCGATGACGGGGCGCACCGGGCACTGAATCCCCCCGATGCGGCGCATGACCTGAGCAACATTGTCCTGTTTGGCCTGCAATGTGCTTTGGTAGGTCATATGCAGACCGCAGCAGGCGCCGCACTGGGCATAATAGGGGCAGGCGGGGGGCACCCGCTCCCCGCTTTCCTTCATAATCCGCAGAACCTTGGCGAAGGCGCAGCGCTTTTCTTTTTTGACGATCAGCGCCTCCACCTCTTCCCCGGGCAGCGCGCCGGGCACGAACACGGTCAGTCCCCCGGGATGGGCGACCCCCCGCAGCTCGCTGTCCAGTGATTCAATGGTCAAAAGGATTTTTTCATTCTTTTCCGGCATGGAAATTCCCCTTTTTTCTCAAGCTATTGGAAGAATGCTCTTTGCAGCTCCCTGCAAATTATACCACTGCACAGGCTTTTTCACAAGCAAAGCTTTTTTCAGTGTGGCTGTAAAAAAATTATTTTTGCTCTGTACGAAGGGGGCGGTGTTGTGGTATAATAGAGTATGCTTTAAGACCGCAGGGTGCTTAAAGGGCGAACACGCGGCTTTTGCGTGATTTTTGAGCAATCTAAAGGAAGGTTTTTATGCCGGATTTGCTGATCTTAGCCTCCCAATCCCCCCGGCGGGCCGAGCTGCTGGGGCAGACGGGGCTGAATTTTGTGATTGATGCCCCCGAGTGCGAGGAAATCACCTGCGGCACGGCGGAGTATGTGGCCGCGCAGAACGCCCTGTTGAAGGCCAAGGCCGCCGCCCAGGTTCACCCGGATGCCTATATCCTCGCGGCGGACACCGTGGTGGAGTCCCCCGAGGGCGAAATATTCGGCAAGCCCGCCTCAAAGCAGGATGCCTTCCGGATGCTGCGGGCGCTTTCGGGGAAAAATCACCGGGTGTTGACCGGCGTATGCCTGATGCACGGGGCGGAGGTATCCCTTGGGACGGACAGCACGCTGGTGTCCTTTGTCCCCATGACCGACGGGGAAATCGAGGGCTATATTGCCTCCGGCGAACCCTTTGACAAGGCCGGTGCCTACGCCCTGCAGGGCATTGCCGGCATGTTTATCGACAAAATTTCCGGCAGCTATTCCAATGTCATCGGCCTGCCCATGGCCATGGTACGGGATCTGCTGAAGAAGGCGGGCTTCTTCGCCTGAGGAAACGCTGATTTTTCCGGGGGAAACCACGCTTTTCGTGCCGAAAAGGTCGGAGGCCGACTCCCATAGGTTTTCCCCAGACCCTACGCCGGCGGGGCTCCCGCCCTTGAAAAGGCAAATTGAATGGAATCAAATTGTGCCGAATGACTCGTTCTGGAAAATATTTTTGAGAAAAGACCAGACAGATTCAATCAGCCATTCCCCAAGGAAACGCTGATTCAATGAGCAGATACTGCTGCGGACGAATTTTGATGCAGAGCTGACTGCAAAATTACCCGAAAATTTTGCGGAAATCGATGCGCAAAAGCCAAAGCAGGCAGCACCGTATGAATCAGCCATTCCCTAAAATACAAGAGAACTGGATGTGCGTTTATGGCCATTATCGCGCCCGATGTGGGCATTGATTTAGGAACCTGCAATACAAGAATATATGTCAAGCACAAGGGGGCCGTGCTGGACGAGCCCACGCTGATCGTCACCTCAGGCAGCAAGAACCGTCTGCTGGCGGTGGGTGAGGAGGCCCGGCTGCTGATGGGGCGCACCACCGAGGATGTGAATGACATTCATCCCCTGCTGGACGGCAAAATCAACGATTTTGAGATGACCCAGGAATACCTTTTATATATGATGAAAAAGGCCATCGGCGTATCCCGGCTGGTCAAGCCCCGGATGCTGGTGTCCTCTCCCTGCCGGATGACCGCCATTGAGAAGCGTGTGCTGCGGCAGGCGGCGCTGTATGCGGGGGCGCGGCAGGCGGCGCTGACCCTGATTGAAAAGCCCTTTGCGGCGGCCTTTGGCTGCGGATTGCCCGTGTTCGAGCCCACCGGCTCCATGGTGGTGGACATCGGCGGGGGCATGACCGAGGCGGCCGTGATCTCCCTGGGGGGCATCGTCATTTCCCGCTCCGTCAAGGTCGGCGGCGATCGGATGAATTCGGCGGTCATTGCCTACATCAAAAAGGAATTTAATATGCTCATCGGCAGCCGGACGGCCGAAAACATCAAGATCGACCTGGGTGCCGCCCTGCCCCTCAAGGACGAAAGGCGCATTGTCATCCGGGGACGGGACATGATCACCAACCTGCCCCAGACGGCCGAGGTCTCCTCATCGGGCATTTACGAGGCGCTGCACCCCTCCTGTGAGGCCATCCTGGCCGCCATCCGCTTTGTGCTGGAGCGCACGCCCCCCGAATTGGCCGGGGATGTGCTCAAGGGCGGCATTCACCTGACGGGGGGCGGAAGCCAGCTGTTCGGTCTGGATCAGTACATCGCATCCGAGCTGAACATCCCCGTGCTGCTGGCCAAGGATCCCGCCTCCTGCACCCTGCAGGGACTGGGCAATCTGGTGGAGCAAATGGAGCTGCTGCCCCGGCTCAGCCTCTCGTCTGCGCTTAGGGACGAAGGGGAAGGCTGAAGTTTGGGGATCTCCCTCGGTTAGAGTGGAGAGTGGAGAGTGGAGATTTATTAGTGCTGAGCGATGAATTCAACCAGGGGGGTCACCCTCGTTTAGAGTGGAGAGTGGAGAGTGGAGAGTGGAGATTTATTCTACCTTTCATGATCGACTGCCCGGTGGCTTTTCTACCAAGGTTGAATGTTCCCGGTTAGAGTGGAGAGTGAAGAGCTTCGCTTAGAGTGAAGAGTCGTTTTTAGAGTGGAGATTTATTCTACTTTTCATAATTCACAGAATGTTTGGGTTTTGATTCCTTGCTTGGTCAGTTGCCAGGAAATCATATCACGGCAAGCTCAAATCTCCATTCTAACCGGGAAGAAGACCTCCAGCCGGTCAACCATGACGAGTAGAATAAATCTCCACTCTCTACTCTCCACTCTAAAAGCGGCTCTCCACTCTAACCGGGAAAAAACCGCCAATCTGCAAATCATAACGAGCAAAATAAATCTCCACTCTCCACTCTAACCGATAAAAAATAGTAATTAATATCTCACAAAGAAAGAGGGTATACAAGTTGTTTAGTGAACAGGTCAAGATGGTAGCGCACCGGGGATTTTCCTGCATGGAAGCGGAAAACAGCGCAGCGGCCTTTGTGGCGGCGGGCAATCGCACCCATTTCGGGGTGGAAACGGATGTGCATGTGACGGCGGACGGGGATCTGATCCTCATCCATGACAACCAGACCGGGCGGGTCGCCGGGGATGATGTGTGCGTGGAACAGACCACCTTCGCCACCCTGCGCGCCCTGCGGCTGATGGATAAGGACGGGGTGCGCCGGGGGGATCTTTGCCTGCCCACCCTCCGGGAATACATCTCTATCTGCAAAAAATACGGCAAAACCTGCGTGCTGGAATTGAAGGATCACTTCAAGCCCGCCTATGTGGCCAAGGTCATCGACACCTTCAAAGAAATGGAATGGCTGCAAAACGCCGTGTTCATCTCCTTTGATCTGCCCAACATGATCTGCATCCGGGAAATGCTGCCCGAGCAGAAGGCGCAGTTTTTGATCTCCGATTACCCCGACTGGCTGGAGGATACGCTGGTCAAGTATCACCTGGATCTGGATATCAAGTACACCCAGCTCACCAAGGAGCGCATGGACGCTCTGCATCAAAAGGGCATCCAGGTCAATGCCTGGACGGTGGATCAGCCCGAGGACGCCCAGCGGCTCATCGACTGGGGCATCGATTACATCACCTCCAACCGCCTGGAATAACAGCTTTTGTCCATCGCAGACCCGTTTCTTTGTTCAAAAAGACAGGAAACGGGTTTTTAAATTTGGTCACATTTGCCTATTGCAAAATTCTGATTTCCGTGATAAAATATCTCAGATACTTCCGGAGAGTGCTTCGGGGGTTCCCATAGGTCGGCCCAACAGGGGTTGTATTTATGTGTATTTGTGTATTTGAATGGAACGGGGCTGCCCCATGGGGCGCACCCGTCAGAATAGCCGGGAGGACGCCTGTCACCCGGACTCAAGCGCTGAGAAGCAATACAAGGAGATTTATGTCAGAGACAAGCAAACCCGTTGTGCGGATCATCCCCCTGGGCGGTGTGGATGAGATCGGCAAAAACATCACAGCCATCGAGTGCGGCGAGGACATCATTGTGGTGGACTGCGGCTCGATTTTCCCCAGCGAGGACATGCTGGGCATTGATTTGGTTATCCCGGATGTCACCTATCTGGTGCAGAACAAGGATCGTGTCCGGGGGTTTTTCATCACCCACGGCCATGAGGATCACGTGGGTTCCCTGCCCTATGTGCTGCCCCAGGTGCCTGCCCCCGTGTACGGCACAAAGCTCACCTGCGCCCTCATCAGCCTGAAATTGAAGGAGCACCGGGTGAACAATATCCCTCTGAACGTGGTGCGCCCCGGGGATCAGGTGCAGGCCGGGTGCTTCAAGGTGGAATACATCCATGTGAACCACTCCATTCCGGGGGCATGCGCCCTGTGCATCACCACCCCGGCCGGGGTCATTCTCCATTCGGGGGACTTCAAAATCGACTTTACCCCGGTGGACGGGCGGGTGACCGACCTGGCACGCCTGGGGCAAATCGGTTCCCAGGGGGTGCTGGCTCTGCTGTGCGAAAGCACCAATGTGGAGCGCAAGGGCTATACCGAGTCCGAAAAAACCATCACCCGCACCTTCGAATCCGAGTTCCGTACGGCACGGGGGCGGGTGATTGTGGCCATGTTCGCCTCCAATATCAACCGTCTGCAGCAGGTCATTGACTGCGGACTGCGCTGGGGGCGCAAGGTGTGCTTCGTGGGGCGCAGCATGATTTCGGTCACGAGGGTGGCCATGGAGATCGGCGAGCTGACCATCCCGGCGGACTCCCTGTGTGAAATGGACGAAATCGATTCGGTGCCCGATAACGAGGCGCTGATCCTCACCACCGGCAGCCAGGGCGAACCCATGTCCGGCCTGACCCGCATGGCCTTCAGCGAACACAGAAAGCTGCAAATCAAGCAGTCGGATAAAATCATTATCTCCGCCAACCCCATTCCGGGCAACGAAAAGCTGGTGTCCCGGGTCATTAACCAGCTGTACCGCTGCGGTGCGGAGGTCATTTACGATGCCAATAACGATGTCCACGTGTCGGGTCACGCCCGGCAGGAGGAGATCAAGCTGATGCATACCCTGGTGCGCCCCAAGTATTTCATTCCCGTGCACGGCGAGTTCCGCCATTTGTGGCAGCATGCTGACCTGGCCTGTGAGATGGGCATGCCCTCGGAAAACATCAAGATTCCCGCCGGCGGACAGGTGATTGAATTGAGCGAGGACGGCGCCGCATTGGGCGAACAGGTGCCCTACGGCGAAATCATGATCGACGGGCTGGGCATCGGCGATGTGGGCAGCGCGGTGCTGCGTGACCGCAAGCATCTGGGGCAGGATGGCCTGCTCATCGTGGCCATGGCCTATGACCGGTCCAATAATGCCCTGATTTCGGGGCCCGATATCATCTCCAGAGGGTTCGTGTATGTCCGGGAAAGCGAGGATATTCTGGAGCAGACCCGGGATGTGGTGCGCTCCATCGTGCTCGCCTGCGGCCGCATTGAGGTGTCCGATTGGCCGGCCATCAAGAACCGCATCAAGGATGAGGTGCACCGCTTCATCTTCGATAAAATCAAGCGCAACCCCATGATACTGCCCGTCATCGTCGACCTTGGTTGACCTCCATATGCGGAGGGGTTTGCCTTCGGTCAGAGTGGAGAGTGGAGAGTGGAGAGTGGAGATTTATTCTACTCCTCATGATTCGTGATGCGCTTGGTTCGCTGTTCTTGTTTTGTTGTAAATATTGTTAATATAGCAAAAGCGGCTCTGGTTGATTTCAGAGTCGCTTTTTTGTGCGTAGGTCGGGGAGCTGGCTTTACCCAACTTCCCGACGATATGCGTTAAAAATTTCTGAGGCAGTCAAGCGGGGGAAAATTATCGGGGCAAACTCAAATCTCCACTCTCCACTCTCCACTCTAAACGGGATCACTCAACTTTCATAGCAAAGCCAAGTCTCAAACAAAGCATGATGAGTAGAATAAATCTCCACTCTCCACTCTCCACTCTAAACGAGGGAGATCCCCCCTGGTTAAAGTCATATCACAACAAACTCAAATCTCCACTCTCCACTCTCCACTCTCCACTCTCCACTCTAACCGAGAATGATCCCCTCTGGTCGAAAGGCGAACAGGGAGGAAAAATGGAGAGTAGAATAAATCTCCACTCTCCACTCTCCACTCTCCACTCTAACCGTAATTAGTCCCCAACGGTGACAACAAACCCCCCGGCGGGAGAGGGCGCGGCGTCCACAACAAGGGTTTGACCGGGGAGGACAGCGCCGGAGAGCAGTGTGCGGGCAACCTCTGTTTCCAGGCGGCTCTGCAGCACCCGCTTCATGGGGCGCGCGCCGTACACCGGGTCATACCCCAGGTCAAGCAGCCGGTTGCGGGCTTTTTCCGTCAATGTGAGGGTCAGATTTTTGTCCGAAAGGCGGGCTTTCAGCTTCTCCAGCAGCAGGTCCACAATCTCATTCACCTGCGCCTTGGTCAGGGGACTGAACACCACCGTTTCGTCAATGCGGTTCAAAAATTCGGGTCGGAATGCCCGGCCGAGCAGGGTCTGCACGGCATTTTTGGCCTCACTTGACAGCGTGCCGTCCTGCCCGATCCCGGACAGGATCTCCTGAGAACCCAGGTTGCTGGTCATGATCAGAATGGTGTTCTTGAAATCCACCGTGCGCCCCTGGGAATCGGTGACCCGCCCGTCATCCAGGATCTGCAGCAGGATGTTGAACACATCGGGGTGCGCCTTCTCCATTTCGTCAAACAGAATCACGCTGTAGGGTCTGCGGCGCACGGCCTCGGTCAGCTGACCCCCCTCCTCGTAGCCCACATAGCCGGGAGGCGCGCCGATCAGCCGGGATACCGAGAATTTCTCCATGTACTCGGTCATGTCAATGCGCACCATGTTCTTTTCGTCGTCAAACAGCGCCTGAGCCAGTGCCTTGCACAGCTCGGTCTTGCCCACGCCCGTGGGTCCCAGGAACAGGAAGGAGCCGATGGGCCGGTTTTCATCCGAAATGCCTGCCCTGGAGCGCAATATGGCGTCGGACACCGCCTGCACCGCCTCGTTTTGACCGATGATGCGCTTATGCAGCTCATCCGGCAGATGGAGCAGCTTTTCCCGCTCGGTTTGTGCCAACCGGCTCAATGGGATGCCCGTTCTGGCCGATATGATGCGGGTGATTTCCTCCTCGGTGACCCGGTCATGGAGCAAATCCGAGCCCTTCTGCGCCTTTTCGGCCTCCTCCAATTCCTTTTGCAGCCTGGGCAGCGTGCCGTATTTCAGCTCGGCCGCCCCGTTCAGGTCATACCGGCGCTCGGCCTGGGCGATCTGCCCGGTCACACGCTCCAATTCCTCCCGAAGCTTCTGTACTTTCGAAATGTCCTGCTTTTCGTTCTCCCACTTGGCCTTCATCTCATTGAAAGCATCCCGGTGAGCGGACAATTCCTCGTGAAGCTTTTGCAGCCTCTGTTTGGACAGCTCGTCCGTTTCCTTGTTGAGGGCGGCCTCCTCGATCTCCAGCTGCATGATTTTGCGCCTGACCTCGTCCAGCTCGGCGGGCATGGAATCCATCTCGGTGCGGATCATGGCGCAGGCCTCATCCACCAGGTCAATGGCCTTGTCGGGCAGAAAGCGATCCGAAATATACCGGTCGGACAGGGTGGCCGCCGCAATCAGCGCACCATCCTGAATCTTCACCCCGTGGAACACCTCGTAGCGTTCCTTGAGACCCCGCAGGATGGACACCGTGTCCTCCACCGTGGGCTCCTGGATCAAAACAGGCTGGAAACGCCGCTCCAGTGCCGCATCCTTTTCCACATATTTGCGGTATTCGTCCAGCGTGGTGGCGCCGATGCAGTGCAATTCGCCCCTGGCCAGCATGGGCTTGAGCAGGTTGCCCGCATCCATACTGCCCTCGGTTTTGCCCGCCCCCACAATCAGGTGCAGCTCATCGATGAACAGGATGATCCTGCCCTCGGACTTCTTGATTTCGTTTAAGACCGCCTTGAGCCGTTCCTCGAACTCCCCCCGGAACTTCGCGCCCGCAATCAGCGCACCCATGTCCAGGGAAAAAATCGTCCTGTCCTTCAGGGAATCGGGCACATCCCCCCGCACGATGCGCAGCGCCAGACCCTCGGCAATGGCGGTCTTGCCCACCCCCGGTTCGCCGATCAGCACGGGATTATTCTTGGTTTTCCGGGACAGAATGCGAATCACATCCCGGATTTCGCTGTCCCGGCCGATCACGGGATCCAGCTGATTTTTCCGTGCCTTTTCCACCAGATCGGTGCCGTACTTGGTCAGCGCATCATAGGTTTCCTCCGGGTTATCCCCCGTGACGGCCGCATTCCCCCGCACGGCGGACAGTGCCTTCAAAAATTCCTCTTTGCCGATGCTAAATTGCCGGAAAAGTGCCGATACCTGCCGATCCGCCGTGTCCAGCAGGGACAAAAAGAGATGCTCCACCGAGATGTACTCGTCCTTCATGCCCTTTGCGATGGCGGCGGCCGAGGAAAGCGCCTTGTCCATGGCCTGGGACACATAGATTTTGCCCATTTCCCTTGCCGTTCCCCGGACAGCGGGCAGCTTGTCCAATTCCCGTTGGGCTGCCTGCTCCAGTGCGCCCTCATCCTTGCCCATCCGGCGCAAAAGCTGCCGAATCAGACCCCCCTGATCCCCCAGCAGGGCGCATAACAGGTGAATCTGCTCCAATGTCTGATGGCTGCGGGCGGCGGCCAGGCTCTGGGCCTGCTGCAATGCCTCCATGGATTTTTGCGTGTATTTATTTTCACTCATGCGATGATCCTCCTTTGTCTGCAGGAAACGGTGGTTGATTCCGGGCGGAAAGGTCAGCCCGATTAAACCGGCAGTTCCTTAAACCAGCATTTCCCTGAATTGTTTTTGTGGTGAAGGTCTTTGACTATCTTTGACCTTCGCATATATTATACCGCAAATCCCGGAAATGTCAAGAGGAAAAATCGGGAATTTTCTTGACAATCGGCCAAAATGGGCATATCATGGTAGGGCGACACCAAGGGCAGGAGGGAGCGGGGCATGAAGCAGCAAATCACCGTTTTATGCGGCTCGGGATATGGGGCAAGCCCCGTTTATGCCGAAGCGGCCGCCGAATTAGGCACGCTGATGGGGCGACAGGGCAGGCAGCTGATTTTCGGCGGCTGTGCGCTGGGGCTGATGAAGGTGGTGTCCGACTCCGTGCGCCTTGCGGGGGGGCATGTGACGGCCTGCGTGATTGCGGGCAATCCCGACCCCATTGACCTGCATGAGGGGGACACGCTGAGGACCTATCCCGACTATTTTTCCCGGAAACAGGGGCTGTACACCCTGCCGGGGGGGCTGATTGCGCTGCCCGGGGGCATGGGAACGCTGGCCGAGGTCTGCGATTTGTTTGCCCAGCGGCAGCTTCTTTTGACCCGCAAGCCCCTTGTTTTGCTGAACATTCAGGGCTTTTATGACCCCCTCCTTTCCCTGCTGGATCATATGACGAGCCAGGGCTTTTTCTCCCCCGCCCACCGCAGCATGGTACTGTACGCCAACACCCCTGGGGAGGCGCTTGGCTTGCTTGATGAAGCTTGAGTTCCCTCGGTTAGAGTGGGGCACACTACAAACTCGGAGGACAACACATGGGATACATCCTACTAAGTGATATGACTCTGCCCGCGCAGGCGGCATGCGGGTTTCGGGACAAGCTGGAATGCGTAAGTCTGCTGGACAGGCTGCACGTTCCGGTGATTGCGCTGGGGAAGATTCGCCCGGGGCGCACGGATGAATTGCTGGTGAAGTCCGCCATCAATACGGCCAAAAATGCCTGTATTGCGGTGGATTGCGGCACATCAAAGGAAGAAATCCTCCGGGCGGAGGCCTGCCTGCGGGGGGCAAAACGATCCAGAATGCAGCTTTCCTTCCCCATGAGCCTGGCGCAAATGGAGTATTTCGCCCACAAAAAGCCCCCCAAGCTGTTGGAAGAAATCAGCACGCTGACCGCCCTTTGCGCACAGAAATCCGCCGATGTGGAGTTCATTGCCTGTGATGCCACCCGCGCGGATCGGGATTTTCTCTGTCAGGCGCTCCGCCGTGCCATTCAGGCGGGGGCAAGGGGGGTCTGTCTGTGCGATGACGGGGCCAATCTGCTGCCCGAGGAATTCCGGGGCTTCCTGCAGGACATCAAAAAACAGGTGCCTGAAATGAGCAGCGTGCGCCTCTCCGTCCGCTGCAGCGATGAAATGAACCTGGCCTGCGCCCTGGGCATTGCGGCGCTTCAGGAGGGGGCAGAGGAAATCTGGTGCGCCTGCGCCGGGCAGGGAACGGCCAATCTCCGCTCCATGGCCAATCTGCTGCATCTGCGGGGCGAGGAAATGGGGCTGGCAACCGGGCTGGACGAGGCTAATCTGATTCGGCTGACCGACAGAATCGGGCAGATTATTCATGCCCAGACACCCCCTGCCGTCCAGACCGCCCCCGCCGAGATCCCCCTGTCCGCCGGGGATGACCGCAGCACCATTGCCCGGGCCGTGGAAAAGCTGGGCTATACCCTGGGTGAGGAGGATCTGAACCGGGTGTTCGATGCCTTTTTGTCCATTGCCGCCAAAAAGGAATCCGTTTCCATGAAGGAACTGGACTCCATCGTGGCCTCCCATGCCCTGCAGGTGCCCCAGACCTGGGTGCTGGATGCCTATCAGATCACCTGCACGGATGCCCTGTCCTCCACTGCCCATCTGCGGCTCAAAAAATCGGGGGCGATCCTGGAGGCGGTGTCCTTCGGGGATGGCCCCATTGATGCCTCCTTCAAGGCCATTGAGCAGATGACCGGCCGCTCCTTTGATGTGGATGATTTCAGCCTGCGGGCGGTCACCGAGGGGGGCTCGGCCATGGGCGAAACGGTCATCCGCCTGCGCCACGGGGGCAAGACCTACTCGGGAAGAGGCCTGGCAACCGACATCGTCGGGGCGGGCATTATGGCCTATCTGAGCGCACTGAACAAGATTTGCTATGAGGAGGAGGGCTGAAATGAAGCTGTCCTTTTCCACCAGAGGGTGGGGAAATGTGTCCTTTGAACGGCTGACCGAGCTTGCCGCAGACATGCATTTTTCGGGCATTGAGCTGTATGACCCGCTGAAAAATCCCGCCCTGTTTGATAAATCCGGCCCCTTTCACCGCTACCGGGCGGCCAAGACCCTGCGGCAAATGCAGGAAAAGGGCTTGTGCATCCCCTGCATTGACACCTCGCTGGATGTAACCCAGCCCTGCAGAGCCGAACTGGAGAAGCTGATTGAGATCGCCGCGCTTTTGCAGTGCCGGCAGATCTGCGTGCGCCTGTTGTCGGACAATACGGAGGCTCTGCGGCAAAATCTGCTGCCCCTGCTGCCCCAATTGGAGGCTCGAAGCACCAAGGTATTGCTGCGGACTTCGGATTTTTGCGCCGATACCGGGGGGATGGCCGAGGTGCTGTCCGGGTTCGCCTGCGACGAAATCGGCGTTTTGTGGGATGTGTTCCACCCCTGCTTCTATGCCAAGGAGGATCCTGCCCTGACCATCAAGAACCTGGGCGCCAGGGTGTCTCACGTGCATATGCGGGATTTTGACGAGGATGGGCATTACACCCTCATCGGGGAGGGGCTTTTGCCCGCCAGGCGCATTCGGGATGCCCTGTCCTCCATCAATTTTGACGGCTTCGTGTCCCTGGAATGGAAGCCCGAATATATGCCCGATCTGACCGACCCGGAGGTCATCTTCCCCCATTTTGTCAGCTTCCTGCATGCTTTGGACGAATCCGGCCGGCAAAATCCCACCCTGTATTTCAACCAGACCCGCACCGGGCAGTATGTGTGGAAGAAGAATGATCTGATTCGCCAGACCTTCCCCGGGGTGCTCAAACGCATGGCCCAGGAGTTCCCGGATAAGACGGCCATCCGCTATACCACCCTCAACTATACCCGCACCTATCTGGAATTTCTGGAGGATGTGGAGCGTTTTTCGGCGGCCTTGCTCGCCCTGGGGGTGGGTCCGGGCAGCCATGTGGCGGTGTGGTGCAGCAATCTGCCCGAATGGTTCATTGCCTTCTGGGGCTGCGTGCATATCGGCGCCGTGCTGGTCAGCATGAATACCGCCTACAAAATCAGCGAGGCGGAGTATCTGCTGCGCCAGTCGGACACCCATACCCTGATTCTGGAAAAGGGGCGGCAGGATAATGATTACAGCGACACCATTGCCCGGCTCTGCCCTGAGCTTTCCGCCGTGAAAAAGGGCAAAAGGCTGCATGCCAGGCGGCTGCCCTTTTTGCGCAATGTGATCACCGTGGGGTTTGACATGCCGGGGGGCATCCGGTGGGAGGATGCGCTGGAAATGGGCAAAACCATCCCCCTGTCCAAGGTGCGCGCCCTGTCCGAGGCCGTTCAGCCCGATGATGTGTGCAATATGCAGTATACCTCCGGCACCACGGGCTTCCCCAAGGGCGTGATGCTGACCCACTATAATGTGGTGAACAACGGCAAGTGCATCGGCGACCGGATGGATTTATCCACCGCCGACCGGATGATGATTCAGGTGCCCATGTTCCACTGCTTCGGCATGGTGCTATCCATGACCGCCTCCATGACCCACGGCGCAGCCATCTATCCCCTGCCCTATTTCAGCGCGGGCCCCGCCCTGTCCTGCATCCACCGGGAGCATATCACGGCGGTGAACGGCGTGCCTACCATGTTCATGTCCCTGATGGAGCATCCCGACTTTGCTCGCACCGATTTTTCCCATATGCGCACGGGCATTATGGCCGGCTCGCCCTGCCCCATTGCCAAGATGCGGGATGTGGTGGACAAGATGCACATGACCCAGATCACCATCGTGTACGGCCAGACCGAGGCCAGCCCGGGCTGCACCATGAGCGAGGTCAACGACTCTCTGGAGGTGCGTGTGGGGACGGTGGGGCGCGCCCTGCCTCAGATCGAGTGCCGGATCGTCGATCCCGAAACCAATCAGGAAATGCCCATCGGACAAAACGGCGAGTTCGTCGCCCGGGGCTACAACATCATGAAGGGCTATTACAAAATGCCCGATGAGACCAACAAGGCCATTGATTCGGAGGGCTGGCTGCATACGGGCGATTTGGCCTGTCAGACCCCCGAGGGCAATTTCCGCATCACCGGACGGCTCAAGGATATGATCATCCGGGGCGGCGAAAACATCTATCCCAAGGAAATCGAGGAGTTCATCTATACCAACGAAAAGGTGTCCGACGTGCAGGTGGTGGGCGTGCCGGACGAGAATTACGGCGAGGAAATCCTGGCCTGCGTCATCCTCAAGGAGGGGCAGACCATGACCGAGGCCGAACTCAAGCAGTTCGTTTCCGCCTCCATGGCCCGGCACAAGGTCCCCCGCTACGTGTCCTTCATGGACGCATTCCCCATGAATGCCGCCGGAAAAATCCTCAAATACCAGCTCCGAAAGGACGCCGTGGAACGCCTGGGACTGCAAAAGGCAGAAAACACACCGACCGCCTGACTGCATTCGGGTCATGCTTTCAATTTCGGGCACAGGGTAAGGTTAGAGTGGAGAGTGGAGAGTGGAGAGTGGAGATTTATTCTACTTTTCATGATTTCCCCTCCCTGTCCGCTTTTCTATCGAAGGGGAACACCACCGGTTAGAGTGGAGAGTGGAGAGTGGAGAGTGGAGATTTATTCTGCTTTTCATGATATAAAAAGAATTTCCGTCTGAAAATCAGGCGGAAATTTTTTGTGAGGCAAAAAAGCGCCCTTCAGACCCCCCTGCGCACTCAGGGATGGAGTTTTGAGATTTTTTGTCTTCATGATTCGCCCCCTCCCTGCACGCTTTTTCATCAGAGATGACC
>R19__coassemble_366_pt1 | contig 21758 bp, 16 predicted proteins | sample R19__metabat2_low_PE_041 | metagenome-assembled genome bin R19 | reverse complement strand
AAAAGCCCACAATGAGGGCCAAAACAATGCGAACATCCGGCAGAAAATGCAAACAAGTGAGGCTTTAACCGAACAACAAATGCAAACAGGACAAAGGAAAACCGAACAGCAAACGCAAACATAACCGGGTGGAAGCGAACAGTCCGAGGGGAAGATGCAAACGCAGTCGGGCAAAAGCGAACAAAATGCCCCCGAAGCGAACAAAGCAGGCATGCGAAGGCAAATGCACGGCGACAAAAGCGAGCGATGGGCAAAAATGTTTGCAAAAGCACGGCGGCAAAAGCGAACAGGATGTGCACAAGCAAACACCCCGGAAAACCAAAAACCATCAGAGTAAATCGACCCACCAGTGGTGGGTCGATTTTTGCAAAAAAGCCGGGGGAAAGGGAATCAGTCATTATTTTGTGAAATGGTTGACAAGCGGGAAAAGAGTTTTTATTTCATGGAATGCTTGACAAGCGGGGAAAAAAGATTTACTTCGTGAAATGCTTGACAAGCAGGGGCATATACAGTCCGCCCTGGACACTGCGGCCGATAAAGGAGACATAGCGGCCGGTTTTCGTATCGTACCAATCAGAAAAGGGCACACGGGATTGCGTTGTGCGGATGTAATGCGCCAGGGGGGCGATCAGCCGCCCGAAGGTTTCCCGATCCTGGGACATCGAAGCGCACCACACCAGCCAGTCTGATTTTGTGTAGTCCGCACGGGAATCCAGCGGAAGCCCGAATTCGTTCATCAGGGGCAGATAGCTTTCCGTCTCTTTGCAATAGAATTCCCTGGGCAGGAGGTTCAGATCCAGCACCAAATCCCACACCAGGTTATACTTCATGCTCCAGCCGTTGCCGTCAAATGTAAGGGCGGTATGCTTTTCGCCCTTGGAACGCTCCAGCCAGCTTTTTGCCATTTCCCGGGCACGGGAATCCCATTTCCGGCTTTCCTCCTCCATGCCGAAACGCTTCACAATCCGGCTATAGCAGGCAATGCCGACAATGGCCTTGGCAGACAGGTTGATATTCCGGTTCAAATGCCCCGCAAAATCATCCGTGCAGAGCTGTTCTCCGGGATCCTCGCCGAATTCATCCAGATAGCGAACCCATTTATTCAGCAGAGGGAGGCAGGATTTTGCCAGTGTATCCGATGCGCCGAAGGCAATGGCGGTCTCCAGCATAATCAGCATATTGCCGCACTCCTCCACGGGCATCTGATAGCGGAAATCGTACACATTGCTTTGCGCCGGGTACAGATAGAACGGGGGATGGACACTGCCGTTTTTGACATGCTTACGGGCGGCGTAGACCTGTCCTGTGGCATAAGGGTAGCGACCCACATCATGGGGGGCAAAATCACAGGCCCACACAGGCAATCCGGCAAAACGAATCACCGGGCGGCACAGCGCATTGACCAATTCGGGGCAATATTTGAGGAACAGGGGAATGGAGGGGTAGCTGACATCCACCGTGCCGATGCAACCGTTGGAATCATTTTCCTTGGAGAGCAGCGCCATTTCCCCCTCGGGTGTGGCGATGAGCTTATGGGCGCCCAATGTATGCCGCCAGGCGGCGCTGACGATCAGGCGATAGTCTTCCCCGCCGATTTTCCCGGCCTCATCGGTGATTTTTTTGTCCAATGCGCAGCAGGCATCCAGCAGCTCCTCATGGCGATTGCTCAGGTCTGTCATGATGTCCAGAATGGTTTTCCCGCTTCGCATACACCAGGCCTTGCAGGGTGTGCCGAAGTAGTTGATGGAGGCGATATCGTCATATCCCAGCAAAATGGATTGGGAAACGGGCTGGCCAGAGAGTGTATATTCCTGTCTGAAAACCAGATTGCCGCCATCCCGGCTCACGCTGCCCTCATGGGAAGCCATATACAGGTAGCCCCAGTCCATGGTGATATGGTCGCCCGAATGCCCCAATATTTTCTGCTGCTCCTGCCCGACATAGGCGATATGCAGGCCGTTTGCCTCATAGCCTTCTCCGATCATGGAGGGGGGAACCTGGCCGTCATAGCACAGCCGTTCAGAGGCCGAAAATTCGATTTTGACCTGATGAGGTGCAGAATCCGTGCTGCGCAGGGTCAAATCCACAAAGGTTACCGGGGACGAAAGCAAATCAAGGTCATCGGGCAATGCAGGCGACCAGAAGCGAACCTCCAGCTTTACATTGCCGGCCGACAGGGTGCTGATGGTTTGGGTGGGCGTTACCTGAACATCCAGAGTCTGTGCAGCGGGATCGGACGCTTTTCCCAGCCAATAGAAGCGCTTTCCGTCCACCGTTATTTTGCCTTGCAGCGGTTTTTCCGCACCTGTCCAGTGGACGGTTCGGGCATCGGTCAGCATATCACCCGGCATCCAGACAGAAAAATAGGGGTCATTGACAATCAAGGGGAGGGCAGGCAGTCTGGTCATCATGGATTTTTTCTCCTTTATATTGGCTTATCCGGATTTATTTTGTCAGTCTGCGGAACAAATCTTCAAATACGGCATCCCGGTCGATTTGCCAAACATAGGAAATCAGATGGGAATCGGGGGGAAAGCTGTCATGAAAATCCGCCTGGGGGATCGGCGCATGCTCGGGACGATCCTGCATCATGTGACCATCCTCGTCCAGCAGCCATGCAATGGCCGAGATATCCCAAATGACCCGCGTCCAGGGCTTTCCGTTTGCATAGCTATCCGCCGTCTGAATGGTAAAATCATACAGATAATCGCACAGCGGATTTTTGCCCTTCAGCCAGAAGGCCAATTCAGGCTTGCTGCAGGACAAATGATCCACAACCCCCCGGGCAGGCAGATGAACCACCCGGACACCGCATCCAAACAGGACACGGGCGGCGGGGATATCCTGCTTCAGATTGAATTCATCGTCAATCGGCCAGTGCCTGGCATGACCGCCCAGCCAAACGACCACCACCTTATCCCGAATGTCGGGCGCCATGACCAGGGCAGAGGCGACATTGGTAATGCAGGCGATGGATGCAATGTACAAAGGATGCTCGGGCGTATGCCGGCGGGCGGTATTGACGATATGCTTTGCGGCATCAGACAATGCGGGGGTCTGCTCATCGGGCATATAATCCACCGCACCGCGGAAAACCAGTTTTTTCAGGTCCTCCCTTCCGGCCAATGTCAGCAGCTTCAGAATTTCCTGATAGCTTTTTTCCATGCCATCGCCGGGGGTAGCGGCTCGTTCATTCAGAAACGGGGCGGCCGTAATGCCGCAGATCCGGATTTTTTCCTCGGCATGGAGCATATAGGCAACGGCGAACTGGTCGTCTATTTCGTTATAGGTATCCGTATCCAGTATAACATCGATCATGCCCTTGGTTCTTTCAGGATAGTCATGATTCATTTTATCGCTTCCCTTTCTTCACGATAATTCCTTTGATTGCAGAAAATTTGCTTCTGCCTTCGGGTACATTATAGCCTGATTCGGGCGCAAATGCAAGAAAAATCATAAGAAAACCGATGAAGACACAGGCTGAGTCGTCTGCATGACAGAATACGCCTTTTTTGTGATAAAAAAAAGAAGCAGAACCAGGTCTGCTTCTTCGATGTGGCAGGGGAAGAAGGACTCGAACCCTCAACAAAGGTTTTGGAGACCCACGTGTTGCCATTACACCATTCCCCTAGCATCCCTTAACGGGATATACCTATTATACCATTTTATTTTATTTTGTCAATCACTTTTTTTGTGATTCGGCCATAATTTGCGATAATTTTATGAAAAAAAGCTGAAATTTCAGATGAGACCGAAATTTCAGCCTAAGGAAACGCTGATTCATTCCTGGAGAAACCTGCCTTTTCATGCTGAAAAGACCGGAGCCCGGCTGGCGTCAGTGCCTGACACGCACAGGTTTCCCCAGACCCTATGGCAGCGGAACTTCCGCCCCGGAAAAGGCATATTTTATCACAGTTAAGAGGGTAAATTGTGCCAAATCACCTTATTTTTAAGAAGGACTATTTTTTAAGAGAATCCGAACTGATTTAATCAGCAGTTCCTTAGAACTTGTGCTTTCGTTGAAAAGCTTTATTTGACCTGATTTGCCTTATCGGCTGCGGCGGCCAGCTTGCGGGATTTTTCCTTGTCCGCCGCCATTTCTTCGACTGTCTTGGTATGCAGCCGGGCGGCCCCCTCGGTCATGATGGGGGGAATGAGCTTGCCTTCCTTTTCGGCTTTTGCCCAGCGCATTTTTGCCCGCTCGATTTCATCGGCATACTGAGGCAGCCATTCGGCCTCTGCAATCAGCATTTCGTCCACCATTTGCCAGATTTGATCCAGTGAGCAGGCGGCGGCCACCAGCGGATCCATCATCATCGCCTGACGCAGCAGATTGATATCCCCCTGCACGGCGGCTTCCACGGCCAGACGCTGCACCGTAATATTGCTTTGGCACATGGCAGCACAAATGGGCGGCAGATTGCCCACCTTGGTCATATGCACCCCGAAGGTGTCCACATAGCCGGGGGCTTCCACCACGCAGTCAGCAGGCAGATTGGCAATGGTATCATGGTTGATCACATTGAAGTGTCCCCGGTAAATCCGGCCTGTTTCCATGGCCTCAATGATGTACCCGCCATGCTCCTGGCTGCGGAATTCCATGCCGTATTCATAGGGCTTTTCCTTGAGCCAGTTGGGAAAATCAGTCTCAAACCAGTTGCGGGACTCGGTGCATACCCGCAGATAGCCCCCTGTTTCGCCGTTAATCCATTTGCCCAAATCAATCCAATCCTTGATTTTGCTTGTATCCTTGCGATACCAGGGCAGATATTCGGACAGATGGCCGTTGGATTCGGTGCAGAAATAGCCGGTGCGGCGCATGACATCCAGACGCACCTTTTCTTCCCGTGCAATCGTTTCATCCTTTGCCAGTGCCTCATACAGCTGATCCTTCAGCTCCACCCCGTCATGCTTGACCGACACATACCAGGTCATATGGTTGATGCCGGCGCAGATGATATCCACATCCTTCTGTTCATAGCCCAGCGCCTGCGCAATCATATGGTGACCGCCCTGGACACCATGGCACAGACCGATGGTGGGCACGCCACCGTAGGTATTGCAGAACCAGGTGACCATGGCATTGGGATTGGAATAGTTCAGCAGAATGCATTCGGGCAGTGCGACCTCCTTGATATCCCTGCAGAAATCCTTGAAGGCGGCAATATCCCTTTGGGCATACATAATACCGCCGGCGCACAGCGTATCGCCGACACACTGATCCACGCCGTATTTCAGGGGGACATTCACATCCTGCGTGAAGGCCTCCAGCATGCCGATGCGTACGCAGCATACCACATATTTGGCGCCTGTAAAGGCCTGTCTGCGGTCGAGGGTGGCATGAATTTTGATATCCAGCCCATTCTCATCGATATCCCGCTGGCAAAGCTGGGTGACCATGCGCAAATTATCCGGGTTAATATCGGTAAAGGCGATTTCGCTGTGCTGCAGCTCGGGGACAGACAAAATATCCCGCAAAAGACCTCTGGTAAACCCGATGGAGCCCGCGCCGATGAATGCAATTTTCATAAGACGATTTCCCTCCGATGCTTTATTTTCAGTGGCTTGATTGGACATTCTCATTCATTGTATCGTATTTTGCGCAGGGTTGCAAGCCTATTTTTCCACGTTGATGCTTTCAATCCCCCGGAGGACATCAGGCTCTCTGATATCCCCCTCGTTGGTATATATTTTTCTGGTGAGCACGGCTCCGCCCCTGTAAAACAGGCAGATGAAGGGGCAATCCCTGGCAAACAGCGTCTGAATCTGATACAAATAGGATTGCATTTCCATTTTGGACTGCGATTTGCGGAAATTGGTGAACAGGTCATTCATTTCCGTGCTTTTGTATCGCCCGTAATTGCATTTATTAGGACCGATGAGCAGAAAACCGGGATCGGGGACACTGTCCATCTGGAAGGCCGCCAGGCACAGGTCAAAGGAACCTGCTTCCAGCTTTTCCTTGGCACGGGCATAGCTCATGCTGGTGACCGTCACACCGATTCCCACCGCATTGAGCATATCCTTGATGCGGCCTGCCATTTCCACACGAACGGAATTCTCCGCTTCCTCATACACATACAGCTGCAGATGCAGGTTTTTCTTGGCACCATTGACCACCTTATCCAGCACGCCATCCCCGTCCGAGTCCTCCCAGCCCTCCTGGGCCAGCAGTGCCTTGGCCTTCTCCACATTATAGGAGTAGACATTTTCCCCGATTTCGTCCGTTCCGTCATGGTACATCCATGTGCCCTTGGGCAGGGGGGTATCGGTACGGGAAACCAGCCCGTAATAGGCACCGTCCGCCAGCGTATCCACATCAATGGCGTAGCGAATGGCATAGCGGATATTTTCATTTTCCAGAGGGAAGGATTTGAGGTTAAACAAAAGGGTTTCCAGTTGCCGGGTTCTGTAGTCGATATTGATGCTGGTCACGCCCGAATGATACTGGGCAGCCGTGACGGAACGGGTGATAATGCCGTCCACCCGGTTATACTCATATTCGGCGGTCAACTCCTTATTGGTGGCCTTGAACATGGCATTGATCACGGTGACCGAGGGCATTTCATCCCACCAGTCGCTTCGGGCGGACAGATACAGGTAGTTTCCGGGGCTGAACAAATCCACCTTATAGGGGCCTGTGCCCACCGGGTTATCCGCCTGCACCTCGTCCTGCTTGAGGATGGGGAAATTCATGGCATAAATGAAGCCATAGTAGGCTCTGGCCGCCGTGAAATTGACCGTTGTCTCATCGTTTGCCCAGCATTTGGACACCACATATTTGAGGGAGGCGTAAACCCCGTTGTTATCGGCCGTATCATCATTTGCCAGGCGCAGGATTTCGTTGACCGTGGCGGCCACATCATAGGCAGTCAGCCGCGTTCCGTCCGAAAAATACACATCCCGGCGGATGGTAAACTGCCAGGTTTTGCATCCGTCCGTTGTCCAGCTTTCGGCCAGGCAGGGCTGGGGATCGTAATTGTCATCCAGCTCAATCAAGCCCTCATAAATCAACGCAGTCAGGGACTGGAAATCCCGCTCAACCGCAAGCAAAGGATTGAGCTTGGTTGTTTTGACCGAAATGAGGCCGACAGTAAAATTATCGTCGATTTCGCTGGCCAGGGCACTGCTGCATAAAATCGCCAGACAGAGCAGCATGCAGAAAAAACGCTTTGCCAGCGTTAAATTACGATTCCGGGTAAAAGTTACGCAGATACAGGTCATAGGTTTCCACCACTCTTTTCGCATATGTCCGTGTGTTGTCATAGGGAATTTGGTCAAAGGTCAGGGTTTTTCCGTCGGTTGAGTATTTGCTCAGCCAGCTTTGCACATTCCCCGCCCCTGCATGATAGGCACAGGCCACCAGAATGGGATCGGAATCAAACTTGCCCGACAGGTAATTCAGGTACCATGCGCCCATATGCACATTGGTTTTTCCATCGTAGAGCAGATCATCCGTATAGTCATAGATACCGATTTTGGGGGCAATCCACTCCCCGGAGGAGGGCAGCAGCTGCATCAGCCCCATGGCGCCCACTGAGGATGTGGCATCGGTGCGGAAGGAGCTTTCGTTCAGAATGATGGCCGCAATGTAGGCCGGATGCACATGGAATTCGGCCGAATACTCATCAATGTAGGAGCGGATGGTCGTGTTATTTTTGAAGGCATTGAGCTTTGAATCGATCGTCTGCTTTGCCCGGGCCGCTTCCTCCGCATACTGGGATTGAATTCTCTGATTCTCACTGCTGTAATAGGCACCGAATACGGCCAGCATCCCGGCGCACAGCAAAAGCCCCAGCAAAAGAATGATTTGCCCGGCATTCAGCCGAAGCTTGCGTCTTTTTTTCGTCCCATGCTTGGTGGGATTGGTTGGCTGATTCATCCGTTTCTCCTTCATTCCGACAAAAGGTCATGATAAAGCTGCAGCACAATCCGGGCACTTTCCTCCGGGGTTCCGCTTGTATCAATCACCTTGTCCGCCCGATTTTTTTTATCCAGCGCGCTCATTTGACTGTGAATTTTATCCAGGGCTTTTTCTCTGGTGATGCCGTCCCGCAGCATCAGGCGGGTGATTTGCTCCTCCCCGGGGATATAGGCACACCACACGGCATCGCAAAGCCGCTCTGCGCCTGTTTCATACAAAAGCGGGATATCCAGAAAGACAACCTTCTCCTTCGATTCCCTTGCCAGCTTCATTTGGCGGGAAATTTCCTGAAAAACCAGGGGATGCAGTATCCCGTTCAGCTGCTTTCTTTTTTCCTCATCGGTGAAAATAAGGTCAGCCAGCGCCCGTCTGTTCAGCTTTTCTCCGTCAAAAACGGCGTTTCCGAAGGCGGAGCGGATTTCCTGCAGCGCTTTTCCTCCGTCAGCGGTCAGATTCCGGGAAATCTCGTCCGCATCAATCACATGGGCACCGGCTTTTTTCAGTGCGCCGGTCAGATTGCTCTTTCCGCAGGCAATGCCCCCCGTGATGCCGATGATTTTCATCTCACTCACTTGGTTTCGAACCAGCTTTCTCCGATTTTAACCTCTGAAATCAGCGGAACGGAAAGCTCGGCCACCCTTTCCATTGTTTCCTTGAGCATATCGGCAATGGACTGAGCCTGATTTTTCGGCGCTTCAATCAGCAATTCGTCATGCACCTGCAAAATCAGCCGGGCATCCGGGTATTCATTTTTCAGCCTTTGATGTACCTGCACCATGGCCGCTTTGATGATATCGGCGGCCGTTCCCTGTACGGGCATATTCATGGCCACCCGTTCCCCAAACCCCCGCACCACGGCATTGGGGCTTTGCAGCTCATTCAGCATTCTGCGCCGCCCCATCAGGGTTTGGGCATAGCTCTTTTCCTTGCCGATTTCCTTGGCATTGTCCATAAAGGCCTTGACCCCCGGGTAGCGCTCAAAATAGCGATTGATGAAATCGGTTGCTTCTTTGCGGCTGACCCCGATATTTTTTGCCAGACCAAAGCCGCTGATGCCGTATACGATGCCGAAATTGACCGCCTTGGCAGCGGAGCGCATCGCTGGCGTTACATGCTCCATATCCACCCCATAGACCTCGGCGGCGGTTCGGGTATGAATGTCCTGATTCTTATTGAAGGCATCCTGCATGGCGGCATCCTGTGACATATGCGCCAGCAGCCGCAGCTCGATTTGGGAATAGTCGGCGTCCACCAGCAAATAGCCGGGGCGCACGATGAAGGCCTTGCGAATCTCCCGGCCAAGGTCTGTCCGGACGGGGATGTTTTGCAAATTAGGCTCCAAAGAGGAAATCCGGCCTGTTGCAGTGCCCGTCTGGTCAAAGGAGGTATGCACCCGGCAGGATGAATCCGCCTTGTTCAGCAGCGCAACAATGTAGGTTGAATTGAATTTGACTAGGGAGCGATACTCCAGAATGAGGGGAATGCAGGGATGCTCATCCGCAATGGCTTCCAGCGTGTCCGCATCGGTGGAATAGCCCCTGGCTGTTTTTTTGCCGGGCTTGAGCCCCAGGGTTTCGAACAAAACCTTGCCCAATTGCTGGGGGGAATTCAGGTTGAAATTGCTCTGCCCGACAAGGGAATAAATCTGCTCCTTGATTTCCTCGGCGCGGGCTGTATATTTTTTTCCCAGCCCCTCCAGAACGCTTTGATCCACCATAAAGCCCTCTTTTTCCATGTCATACAGCACATAGGAAAGGGGCAATTCAAGCCTATCATGCAGATTCAGCATCTGCATATCCTCTAGCAGAGCCTTCTGCCTTGCCTTCAGGTCAAGCACGCCGAACGCATTTTCTTCGGCAAAGGCATGCAATGCGTAGCTTTTTTCCTGGGGATTGAGCAGATATTGCGCCAGCATGGTATCAAATGAAAGAATGGGCAGGGGAAACCCCTGTTTATTCATCAAATGCATCAGGCTTTTGCCGTCATGAACCACGAGGGGGCGCTCAAACAGGGGCTGCAGAGCCGTCCAGATTTCGGTAGGGGTCAGCCCGACACTCAGCAGGTCACTGGCAGGCAAAATCCGGCCAAACCGGGAGGAGGTGGCAATGGACATTTCTGTTACGCCTGCAAAGAAAGCCGTCTCCTCGTTCTGTGTCTCTGCAATGAAGGCAGATATTTTTTCCTTTGTGTCGAGTATTTCGTCATCGGGTTTTTTCAGGTGGGGGATTTGAGGCTGATCGTGCACCAAAGCAGGGGCAGAGGGGAGACTGCTTTGGGGTTTTTTCTGTACAAAATCCTTGCCGCTCAATTTTTTTGCCTGCCGCAAAACGGCATTCAGCCCATACTGACTGAGAATGGGGAAGCCATCCTCCAGCCTGTCTGTCCGGCAGTTTTCCCAATCCAGTTCAATAGGAACGGTAGGACGGATGGTGGCCAAATCCTTGGAGAAGATGCCCTGTTCCTGATTCAGAGCGATTTTTTCGCCCAGCTTTCCCTTGATTTCCCCTGCATGCGCCAGGGTATTTTCCAGCGTTTTGTACTGCTGCAGAAGCTTGACGGCCGTTTTCTCACCGACCCCCGGGATGCCGGGAATATTATCGCTGGCATCGCCCATCAGCCCCTTGAGGTCGGTGATTTGGTCGGGGGAAACCCCTTTATCCTCCAATACCTTTTGCGCATCATACAGAACGGTTTCCGATATGCCCTTGCAGGTAAACAAAACCCTTGTGTTGTCCTTTACCAGCTGCAGCGCATCCCGGTCACCGGTCAAAAGCAGCGCATCGATATCCTTTTCGCCGCAGAGCCGGGCTACCGTGCCTAAAATATCATCGGCCTCGTACCCCACAACGGAAAGAGTTTTGATATGCATTTGCGTCAGAATTTCCCGAATCAGGGGAAATTGACTGAGCAGATCCTCGGGCGTGGGGGAGCGGCCGGCCTTATATTCGGGGTACATGGTGTGCCGAAAGGTGGGGGCATGCTCATCAAAGGCCACGGCGCAGTAGCGGGGGGCAAACTGCTCGAATACCTTGAAGAGCATCATCAAAAAGCCGTGCACCGCATTGGTTGATTGCCCGTTGAAATCCATGGGCGGCAGCGCATGATACGCCCGGTGCAGCAGGCTATTGCCATCCACAACCAGAAACAAGTCCTTTGGCATAATAACTTCCCTTCCCTTTCCCTCTTCAGTCGGGACAAATTTCATTCCGTCCGCCGGAACCCCCAAATGCTTCTGTATCAGAAAACGCTCTCCGCGAAGGGGCAGAGAGCGATAAAATTACTTGGCGTATTCGGTGCTTCTGGTTTCGCGGATTACATTGACGCGGATTTGTCCGGGATATTCCATTTCCTTTTCGATGCGGCGGGCCACTTCCTTGGCCAGAACCCGGGTGCCTTCATCCGAGATGTCATCCGGCTTCACCATAATGCGCACCTCGCGGCCGGACTGAATGGCAAAGCACTTGTCCACACCCTGGAAGGAATTGGCGATTTCTTCCAGCTTCTCCAGGCGCTTGATATAATTTTCCAGCGACTCTCTGCGAGCACCGAGGCGAGCCGCACTGATGGCATCAGCCGCCTGCACGAGCACTGCTTCCACCGTCTGGGGATCCACATCGTTGTGATGCGCCAGGATGGCATGAATCACATCGGGGCATTCATGATACTTGCGTGCCAATTCGCCGCCGATGGATACGTGGGTGCCTTCCTGCTCGTGGTCAACCGACTTGCCGATATCGTGCAGCAAACCGGCGCGCTTGGCCAATTGCACATCGGCGCCCAATTCGGCTGCCATCAGCCCGGCCAGGTGGCTGACCTCGATGGAATGCTTCAGCACATTCTGGCCGTAGCTGGTGCGGTAGCGCATACGGCCCAGCAGCTTGACAAGCTCTGGATGAATTCCGTGCTGACCGGTTTCAAACACCGCCTGTTCGCCGGCCTCCCGAATCTGATTTTCCACTTCCTTGGTCGCTTTTTCCACGCATTCCTCGATGCGGGCGGGATGAATGCGGCCGTCATTGATGAGCTTTTCAATGGCCAGACGGGCTGTTTCCCTGCGCACGGGGTCAAAGGCGGAAACGATGATTGCTTCAGGCGTATCGTCAATAATCAAATCCACGCCCGTTGCCGCTTCAAGCGCCCGGATGTTGCGGCCTTCCCGTCCGATGATGCGTCCCTTCATGTCGTCATTGGGCAGATTGATTACGGATACGGTGGTTTCGGCCACATGGTCGGCGGCGCACTTCTGGATGGCCAGGGCAATAATATTCCGGGCCTTCTTTTCGCCCTCTTCCTTGGCCTTGTTTTCGATTTCCCGAACCGTGGCCGCAGCATCGTGATACGCATCCTTCTGAATGCGTTCCACCACCATCTGGCGAGCCTCATCCTGGGTTAAGGATGCAATGCGCTCCAGCTCGGCCAATTGCTTCTCCTTGTAGCTTTCGGCCTCCTGCTCCTTTTTCTGAACCTCTTTTTCGTATTTCTGGACGTCCTTTTCAAATTTCTGGACATCCTTTTCGTACTTTGAAACCTCGTCCTGCTTCTTGGCAATGGACTTTTCCCGCTGGTCGAGGGAATCCATCTTCTTATCAAGGGATTCCTCACGCTGCAGCGCCCGGTGTTCACTGCGCTGAATGTCCGCCCGGCGGGCATTGATTTCCTTATCCAGCTCGGCCTTTTGACGAAGGACCTCTTCCTTTGCCTCCAGAATCATTTCCTTCTTTTTTTCATCGGCCTTGCGGGTGGCATCCTCCACCAGCTTGCGTGTATAATCTTCTGTTCGTCCGATTTTGGCTTCGCTTTCGGACTTATGCTTCTGATAACCGAACATTGCGCCGCCCACCAGCGCCGCCAATACAGCCAGTATGGCGATAATCCAGAACAACACCATTGGAAATCATCTCCTTCTTGATGGAATATTACCGAAAAATGTAAGCATGGAAGGACTTTGATCAAGTCAAATGCCTGGCATATATGCAACAGGACATGCTTTGATGCCCTTCAAAAATTTCACACACAAAGTGCCGTGTATCCTGCCGGGATGCACGGCTGCACTGCCAAACGATACAGAAAATGTCCTAAAACTGTCGCCTCATCGGCATATGAATGCACAGAAAGCTCATATAAACAGGCGGAAAAGCTTGTCAGTATGGTCAAAAGTGGGCAAACGCCTACCGAAAATACAGCAGCAAATGTATCGAAACAGCACGGCCGTTCCCGAAGGGATAAGGCACATCGGCTGAACGTAACCATTTTACCCTTTTTTTCCCCGATTGTCAAGCCCAAAATTCGGCTTTTGTTCCGGCTTTTGCCCGCTGTAAGGTGAAAAGCAGCCCGTTAGTTGGCAAGCGTTCCGGAAAATCTTCTCACCTGTTCATTTTGGAACACCTCGTCTGGTGTCCCTTCCGCTGCGATGAGGCCGTTTTCCATATAAATGATTCTGTCTGCCACATCCCGCGCAAAATTCATTTCATGGGTGACCACCACGATGGTGCGCTTTTCCCTGCTCAGCGCCCGGATGACCTGCAGAACCTCCTTGGTCAATTGAGGATCCAGCGCGCTGGTGGGCTCGTCAAAGAACAGCAATTCCGGGTCCATGGCCAGAGCCCTTGCAATGGCCACCCGCTGGCATTGCCCGCCCGACAATTCGCAGGGATAGGCTTTTTCTTTATCCGAAAGCCCCACCTTGGCAAGCAATTGTCTGCCGTAATTTTCGGCCTCCTGCTTGCTTCTTTTCAGCACGCATTGCTGGGCCTCCGTCAGGTTGCGCAGCACATTGAAGTGGGGGAACAGATTGTAGCTTTGAAACACGCAGCCCGATTTCAGACAGATTTTTTGGATGGTTTTTTCATCCGGATAGCCCTTTTCGTCCACCAATATCTCGCCATCTATGACGATTTTTCCCGAATCAACCTTTTCCAGATGATTGAGACAGCGCAGCAGCGTGCTTTTTCCCGATCCGCTCTGGCCGATTATGGCCAGCGTTTCCCCCTGCCGGACAGTCAGGGATACCCCCTTCAAAACGGGCACATTGTTAAATGCCTTGGTGATATTTTCTGCCTGCAGCATGATTTTATTTTTGCTCATGGACTTTCCCCTCACGCTTTGTAATAGTCAAAATGCTTGATCAGCCGGTTGAAGACGGTTGTTACCAGCGAATTGAGCAGCAAATAGACCAATCCGGCCGCAAACAGGGGAACCAGCGAGCCCGATGTGCTGGTGGCCTTCTTGGCTGCCGAAAACATATCGATGATGCCGACACCGATGACCAGTGCCGTATCCTTGACCAGCGTAACCACCTCGTTGCTGATCGGCAGCAGCACATTTTTCACCACCTGAGGCAGGACAATCCGCAGGAAGACCTGATTTTTCGTCATGCCCAGTACCTGCCCCGCCTCGTATTGTCCCCGGGGGATGGCCATAATGCCGCCCCGGTAGATTTCGGCAAAATAGGCGGCATAGTTCAATACAAAGGCGATGATGGCGGCAGGCAGCCGGTTAAAGGCATGACCGATCAGCATGGGAATGAGAAAATAAATGGTAAAAATCTGCAGAATCAGCGGCGTTCCCCGCATAATCAGCAGATAAATCCGGGTGGGGACAGAGAGGATTTTGTGCTTGCTCATGCGGGCCAGCGCCAGCACCACCCCAAGGGGGAGCGAAAACAACAGGGTCATCACAAAAATAATCAGGCTTTGTCCCAGACCGTTCCACAATTGGGTGGCCAGTCCCAGCAGCCTTTCCGGGTTTTTCAGATAATAATTCATGCGTTTATTTCCCTACAGCTTCCCTTGTTGATATAGACAGACGATACCGCGCGGCAGTTTGTCCGCCGCGCGGTAATCAATTTGCGGGAGTTTGATTTATTTGCCCACAACGGTGATATCATCAGCAAACCATGCAGTGGAAATCTGAGCCAGCGTGCCGTCCTGTGCCATTTCAAGCAGCAGCGCATCAACCTTTTCAGACAGGGCATCGTCCCCCTTGCGGAAGCCAATGCCGTATTCCTCATCGGCCAGGGATTCATCCAGGATGATGAAATCAACACCCATGGTGGCGATGTAGTAGCCGGCAACGATTTCGTCCACCAGCACGGCATCCACGCCCTGGATATTCAGGTCCATCAAAGCGGCGGTGTTGTCTTCATAGGGAACCACCTGGCTCAGGGATGCCTTGAATTCGGGAACGGAATCCAGCGCATCCTCTGCCGAAGAACCGGCCTGAAGCGCCAGGCTCTTGCCGGCCAGATCGCTCAGGGAGGTCACATTGGAATCAGCCCGGACAACCACGACCTGACGGTTGCACAGATAGGGAACGGAAATGTTCATGCTGTCCAGTCTGTCAGATGTAATAGTCATGCCGTTCCAGATGCAGTCGATGCCGTAGGAGTTCAGCTCCATTTCCTTGGCATCCCAGTCAATGGGCTGGCACACCAGTTCAACACCCAGGCGGTTGCAGACTTCCTTGGCCACATCGATATCAAAGCCAACGATATTGCCATAATCATCGGTAAAGCCCATGGGGGGGAAGGAGGCATCCAGACCCAGCACGAAGGTGCCCCTATCAAGAATCTTTTGCAGGGAATCATCCTCAGCCAAGGCACAGGCAGAGAGAACCATCATCATAGCGCAGAGCAGAGCAATCAGCTTTTTCATTGTATTTTCCTCCATCATCATCAAAATTGTTCACATTCCGGGCATTTTCGCCGGAATGAATCGGCATTTTCCGTCAAAATCCTTCGGCCCAGATCAGGCATTTTAAACCGATTTGTCAACGGTGTCGGAAAACCATATTTGCCAGATTGAGTATCATGTGCTTACTCCTGTTCTTTTTCTTAGTTCATCGGTTTAGCGTGATGAACTGATAGCATGATAACACATCGTTTTTCGTTTGTCAATACCTTTTTCAAATTTTTTTTCAGGGATTTGAAAAAAGTGAAATGAGCCTTGGTGCGGACAAAATCAAATATCCAACCATCAAAAAACTGATTGAAAGGCGGCATACAGCACAAAGCCGGATTTCAATCAGTTGAACGGGTATTTTTGCAGATGAGAGCTGCTTACAAGCAGGCATCGTAGGATTTTTTCATGGACAGGGCATCCTCCGCCATGGTTCCCTTGGATTCGCAGATCACGGTCGGGGTATAGGCTCGCTGCACAAGGAGGGGCGCCAGATGCTCGAAGCGGGGGCCAAAGTCTGTTTCCGCGAATGTGCGGTGACGCTTTTCGCCCTTGTCGGTAAATTCGATGGTGGAAAAATGGACATGGATGCGCCTGGCTCTTTCTTGCCCGAGTGCGGATTCGATTTTGTCCAGCACCCGCTCAAAGGCCTCCCCGGTATCCAGCTTGCCCTGCAGAAGGGCATTCAGATGGGCAAAATCGATGGTCGGGATCAGGGATTCATCCAGCAAGCAAAAATCCAGCGTTTCCTCCAGATTGCCAATCTGGGAATATTTTCCCATGGTTTCGGGGCAGATATGTACATGGGACAATCCGGCATCCTTCAGCCGCAGCAGAGCCTCCTTCAGCCCTTCCCGGCATAGGCGGAGCGCCTCATCCCGCTGCATTTTCATTTCAGCCCCCACATGAACCACCACCCTGTCGCCCCCCAATATGTCGGCCGCATGGGCAGAGGACAGGATATAGTCATAGGAATGTTCCCGCTTTTCCGGATCTGGATTGGCAAGGTTGATGAAATAAGGCGCATGAACGCTGATTTTAATGTGGTGGGCGGCGGCATACTTGGCAATGAGTGCGGCCGATTCATCCGAAAGATTGACCCCCCGCCCGAAGGAATATTCATAGGCATTGAGACCCATGTTTTCCAGCCATTCCATGGCCTGGTAGGTATGCTTATAGCCCTGCGCATAGAAGCTTTCCGAATTGCCCGAAGGCCCGAATCGAATCATGGTTTACCCCCTGTGATTTCTGTTTTTCCCCCGGACAAAATCTCCGGGATGCACCTGGAAGGGGCAGGGGACAGCCAGCGTTTGCCCTGGTTTCGGGGCAGATATGTACATGGGACAATCCGGCATCCTTCAGCCGCAGCAGAGCCTCCTTCAGCCCTTCCCGGCATAGGCGGAGCGCCTCATCCCGCTGCATTTTCATTTCAGCCCCCACATGAACCACCACCCTGTCGCCCCCCAATATGTCGGCCGCATGGGCAGAGGACAGGATATAGTCATAGGAATGTTCCCGCTTTTCCGGATCTGGATTGGCAAGGTTGATGAAATAAGGCGCATGAACGCTGATTTTAATGTGGTGGGCGGCGGCATACTTGGCAATGAGTGCGGCCGATTCATCCGAAAGATTGACCCCCCGCCCGAAGGAATATTCATAGGCATTGAGACCCATGTTTTCCAGCCATTCCATGGCCTGGTAGGTATGCTTATAGCCCTGCGCATAGAAGCTTTCCGAATTGCCCGAAGGCCCGAATCGAATCATGGTTTACCCCCTGTGATTTCTGTTTTTCCCCCGGACAAAATCTCCGGGATGCACCTGGAAGGGGCAGGGGACAGCCAGCGTTTGCCCTGCCACCGATACCGTATTGACGGACTGCCCCTCCAGAATGATATCGGATACTGTCAGTGTCCTGCTGCCGCCGGGGGTGAGAAATTCGATTTCATCCCCAACGAAAAAACGATTTTTCAGCCGAAGCAGCGCCTTTCCGTCCTGCCAGCCCTCCACATCGGCAATATATTCCATGGTCTGCTCAAAGCCGTCTGCCCCGAATGCGGGCCGGGGAGCGCCGAAGTAAAAGCCTGTATTGGAAGGGCGATGGCTGGCCTTTTGAATATCCCGGATGAGCCCGGGCAGCGCTTGCCTGTAGGCATCCTCTCCCTTTTGCTCAAGCAAATCCAGCGCCCTTCTGTACACGCTGACAACGCTGGCCACATAATAGGCCGTTTTCATCCGCCCTTCGATTTTCAGAGAGGAAATGCCTGCCTCCTTCATTTGGGGCAGATATTCCAGCATACACAGGTCAAAGGCAGAGAAAAGGGCGGTTCCCCGTTCGTCACTCTCCACGGGAATGTATTCGCCCGGACGCTTTTCCTCAACAACGGTATAGTGCCAGCGGCAGGGCTGAGCGCATTCCCCGCGATTGGAGCGGCGGCCGGTCATATGGTCGGACAGCATGCAGCGCCCCGAATAGGACATGCACATGGCGCCGTGCACAAAGCATTCGATTTCCACATCCGGGGGGATTTTTTCCCGCAATGCCTTGACCCGCTCCAGGGACAATTCCCTTGCGGGCACAATGCGCTTTGCGCCCAGCGAAATAAAAATTCGGGCGGCCTGGGCGTTCAATACATTGGCCTGAGTGGACACATGCAGCGGCAAACCGGGGACATCCTTGCTTAATCTGGCAAAAGCCCCCAGATCGCTGACGATGGCACCGTCTGCGCCGCAGTCCAGTGCGATTTTTGCCGTTTGGGACAAAAGATTCAGCTCGTCCTCAAAGGGCAGAATATTGAGCGTTACATAGAATTTTTTGCCCTGTTTGTGCAGAAGGTCTGTTGCCTGCTGCAATTCCTCGGGCGTGAAATTTCCGGCAAAGGAGCGCAGACCGAATTGCTTCAGTCCGCCGTACACCGCATCTGCGCCAAATCGCAGGGCGGCCTTGAGCTGGGGCATACCCCCCGCGGGAGCCAGCAGTTCAATCATCCAAACCATGCTCCTTATCGTATTCTTCCCACGAGGCACGGTAATAGGCCACTGCCTGCTGGTGTTCCTCATAGGTTTTGCTGAAATACAGCGATGTGTTATTGGGCTCTCTTGAGCAGAAATAGAGATATTCCTGCCCCTTTTGCATATAGCTTTCCTCGGGATACAGCGCCGCCTTGATGGCATCGGGGGAGGGGGCGCAGATGGGGCCCACGGGCAAGCCGGTGTTTTTATAGGTGTTATACGGAGAATTGACGGCCGTATCGCTGTCCGTCAGGGCCATGCGCTTGATGCCTGTGGCATACTTGACGGTTGCATCGCTGCCCAGGGTCATTTTCTGATTGAGCCGGTTATGAAACACCGCCGAAACCTTGGCAAAATCCTCTGTGACCGCTTCCTTTTCAATCATGGAGGCCAGGGTGAATACCTGATCCATGGTAAGACCCAATTCGGATGCACGGGTATAATAATCATCCGAAAACAGAAGGCCGGTTTGGGATAGCAGCTTGCGGATGATGTCATCCGCCGTGGCTGTGGTGTAGATTTCATAGGTATTTGCGGCCAGATAGCCTTCCAGCACATATTTGCGCTGGCCGGAGGAATTTGTTGCCAGAACATCGGCCACATAGTAGTAGCCGTTGTAATCGATCCCTGTTTTGCACAGCGAAAGGAATTCCTCTGCCGTGTCCAGAGCACCGATTTGCACCAGATAATCGGCTATATCTTCAATCGTCCAGCCCGGAATGATGGTGATGGTGCGGACGATGGGCTTGCCGTCTCCTGTGGTCAATGTATCCAGAATTTCGGTCATGGACATGGATTTGCTCAGCTCATAATCACCGGCCTGAATTTTTTGACCGTAGCCCAGGAAATCGGCATAGTATTTGAAGACGGTCCGGTTATGCACCAGTCCCTGCGCTTCCAGCTGGTTGGCTACCTTGGACAGGCTGGAGCCGCTCTGAATCTGGAAAAGAACGGGAGATGAGTCGGATGCATCCATGGGAGAAAAATAATCCGTTTTGATTTTTTGATAGACATGCAAAATAATGCCGGCCACAACCATCAAACTGCAAAGCCCGATCAGCAGCGGACGAAGCACCCGCCAAAGGCTGTCATACCAGAAAAATCCTTCTTTTCTTTCCTGAATGATGTCATCCTGCGTATAATCCTTTTGTCCTTTCATCGGAACTCCCTGTTGCTTTCTTAGTTTACCTGTATTACAGAAGAAAACGGCACAGCCACCCGGGCGGCCATGCCGTTTGGAATGCTTGAGATCCGCCTCAGACTCTCTCGAAAATGGTATTGCCCCGCAGGACGGTCATGTATACCTCGCAGCTTTCATCCATCAGGATGATATCTGCATCCTTGCCGGCTGCAAGAGAACCCTTTTCACCGTCTGCCCCGATGGAGCGGGCCGGATTGATGGAAGCGCAGGCGACCGCTTGCGCCATGGAGATGCCCGTATGTTCCCTGAGATTGCGCACCGCATCATTCAAACGCAGCACGCTTCCTGCAATGGTGCCGTCTGCCAGCCTGCATTCGATGCCCTTCAGGAAAATCGCCTGTCCGCCCAGGGTGTATTCCCCGTCCGGCATGCCGCCCGAACGGAGACAATCGGTAATCAGAACCAGCTTATCTCCCTTGGCTTTCACCACAGGCAGGAAAAGCCCGGGATGCACATGGAATGTATCGGCAATCAATTCGGCATAAACATCCCGCGCAAGGGCGGCACCCACCACACCCGGATTCCGATGATGCAGGGGAGTCATGGCATTGAATGTGTGGGTGACATGATTGATTCCTATGTCAAAGCCGGCCAGGGCTTCGTCATAGGTGGCGTTGGTATGCCCCAGGGACAGGGTGATATTGCTTTCCTGCAGGATACGTTCGGCGAATTCCAGCCCGCCGTCCACCTCGCTTGCCACGGTCATCAGCCGGATGATATCCGCATGAGCCAGCACCCGGTCTGCATCGGGATGAAGAATAGCGGACTCGGCCTGAGCGCCCTTTTTGGCCGGATTGATGAAAGGACCTTCCGCATGGACACCCAGAATTTGTGCTCCGCGCCAGCCGGGCTGTTCGCTTTCTTCCTTTACTGTCCGGGCAGTATCAAACGCCTTTTCCAATTCATCCCAGGGGATGGTCATGGTGGTGGGCAGGAAGCCGGTTACGCCGTTTTTGGCCAGCCCCTGCGCCATTTGCCGCAGACCCTCCGCATCGCCGTCCGATGCATCCGCCCCCAGATAGCCATGAATATGCACATCAATCAGCCCGGGGCAGATGTATTTTCCGCAGGCATCCGTGATATAGTCTGCCCTATCCATGCCCTCCTGACTGGTGACGATTTCAATGATTTTATCCTCGTATAAAACGGCAGCGTTTTCGACGATCCTGTCAGGCAGGACGACCTTGCCGTTGACAATTGCATTCATGCTGTATCCTCTCCTTGATTTAAACTCGGTTATTCTTCTTCCGAATCGTCCCGTTCAATGACAACCGGGCGGCGCTCAAGGGGCTTTTCGGCGGGCTTGGAATCGGCCTGTTCAGGGGCAGAAAGCTTCAAATCAGCGTTTTCCCTTTTGAGGCGGAAGCCGCCCATGCCGTCGTTTTCGGGATTTTCCTTTTCCACTGCCTGCAGCACCACATCCTCAGGGAGGGGATCGGCGGGCTGATATTCGGGGGATTCGTCCCCTGCTTCCTCCTGGGTATCCTCTTCGGATTCCTCCTCCTGCTCGATCACAACGGTTTTTTTGCCCTCATCGGCGGGCTCGGTGTAATCCGGATGCTGGGACAATTCCAGATGATCATAGGCCTGATTGCTGGAATGCTTTTTCCCTGCCCGCACAATGGAAGCGATGATAATCAGCACAAGACCCGCGGCAAACAGCCCGGCGAACACAAAGGCAGCGGTATACAGTCCGTTGCGTGCGGTGCGCAGGGAGGAATCCACATCCTCAAACCCGGCCGGAGCCAATGTGACCAGCGGGGGAATGGTAGCGGTGGGTGCGATAGTGGGCGAGGCGGTGGGCTTGGCATATTGCAGGGACAGGGTATTGGATTCAAAGGTCACGGTATTGCCGATGGTATCCTTGCAGGAGGCGGTGAAGCGGAACTGACCGGACTGAGAAACGGTGTAGTCACGCTTGAGCTCGTAGCTTTCGCCTGCCTTCAGG
>R19__coassemble_310_pt1 | contig 24167 bp, 21 predicted proteins | sample R19__metabat2_low_PE_041 | metagenome-assembled genome bin R19 | reverse complement strand
TCTCTAAACTCGCAAAATCTCTTGGTGTATAGTCCGCCGTTTTGAGGTTTCCTTAATAAATAAAAATACGCCTTTTCCGGGAAGGGGTCTGGGGAAACCTATGCGTGTCAGGCACTGACCTTTTCAGCATGAAAAGGGTCGGAGCCCGACTGGCCAAGGTTTCCCCAGGATATTTCCGTTTTCCCCACTATTCCTCGTTTTCCTGCAGCCAGACCAGCCGCACGCCCCGTTTGGCGATATAATCGGCGGTGAGCCAGTATTCCGCGCCGCCGTAGGCCTGGGTCTCGAAATACCAGCGGATGCCGGGGATTTCGTCCAGGGACTTGACCGCCGCGAAGCCGCCGGGCCACTGGTAATACAGGGAGGCGTTCTTGATGCGCTCGAAGGTAGCACCGGGGGCGGAGTCCACCACCCGGATCATCTTCCCGTCCTCCGAAATGCCGCTGACCATGGCGATATGCCCCTTGGCGATGGCAAAGGAGAACAGTGCGCCCTTGCGCAGCAGGGAAACGATCTTTTTCTTGTCCTCAATCAGATATTTCTGGGTTTTGAACCCGAAATCGGCGGCGGCGGTGGAGATCAGCCGTCCGTTATTGGTGCCGTCCACGGTGAGGCAGGCGGCATATTTTTGTGCCAGATTTTCGGGCTTGATTTCCTCTCCCGAAAAGCCCAGCCGCTGCAGCAGGTGGGACAGGGCAAAAATGGCGCAGCCCGAATGCTCCAGCGTGCTTTTCTGATAGGCCACATCGCCCCAGTACCCGTCCACCTGGCTGTACACATCGCACAGGGGACTGGGGTCTGCCCCGTCCGCAACGGAAAAAGCAGCCGAGGCCGTTTTTGTGAGCCCGTTTTCGTCCGATACATAAACGGTCAGCAGATAATCCCCCGCCTGCTTTGTCCGGTAGGAGGCGGTAAAATGGGTGCAGTCATCGCAGGATGCAACGGGATTTCCGTCTTGTGTCAGCTCATAGCACAGGGCATGCTCCGTCCAGGCAAGGACGGTGATGTCCAGCACCTCCCCCGTCTGCAGGGTATCGGCGGACAGGGTCAGGCTGATTTCCCCCTCAGGCAAAAGCTCCTTTTGCGGCAGGGAAAAGGCAAAGGCGGTGTAATCGCAGGTCAAAATCACCTGATTGTCAGAGCTCAGCAGGGCGGCATACAAAAGCTGCCCCTCCTGATTGATGTATTTGAGCAGGGTTTTTTCGCCCCAGGCCTGCCCCTCGCAATAGGTATCCTGCTTTTCAAAGCGGGCATAGGCCTTTTTCAGGGCCTTGGAGGCGGCATTAGACTGGGTTGCATCCGGCGCAAACCCCTCGCCGCTCGGCACATTCAGCTGCAGATCGCCCGCCTTCATCCAGCCGGATGATTCGTTTGACAGAACAAAGGCATAGCCCGACTTGATTTGTGTGACGCTGACCGAAACGCCGGATGATATTTCCCCTGTTTTCTTGGCTTTTTTGCCTGTCTGATCCCACAAATCGCCCCCCTGGGATACGCCGCTCAGCCAAAGCCAGGTGCATGCCGCGCCGGGGGTCTCGTATTGATAGGAAAAGGCTTCGGCCGGTACATACCCCTCCTTGCCCGAATAGGAAACGCGCAGGAAATCCCCCTCCAGGGACAGGCATTGCACACAATCCTCTGCCCCCAGCACCCCGGTGATCGCCGAATCCTCAGAAGGCTCCTGATACACAAAAACGGTGTCCGAATCGGGATACACCTGCTTGCCCGGCAGAGCGGAGTACAGCATCAGGTACTCCGTTTTTGTGTAGCCGGACTGCTTTTTATAGGTAATTTTTGCCCATTCGCCCTCGATTTCCTCCACCGAAATCAGAGAATAATTGGGGACATAAAAGGAAATGGCCGCCTTATCGTCCGCCTTTTTCCGGACATTGAGCTTGCCCCCGGGGGTCACCACCCGGGCGGTATCCGCAAAAGCCAGGGCGCAAAGAAGGCAGAAAATCAGGGTCAGAAGGGCAAGAAAGCGTGTTTTCATGGGTCAGTCTCACATTCCGAACATTTTTTTCTTGAGTTCCAGGTAATAGAGGTAATTTTCGCCCGTCACATCAGGGGGACAGCGGTGGTCGCAAAAGGGGATATACCCGCCCCTTTCCACATAGGGGGCAAGGGATTCCAGGTATTCTTTGATCTGCTTTTTGCCGGCGATCAGCTGAATTTTGTCCACACCCCCCATGATGCGCAGCGCCCCTTTGTAGGCATCCAGCAGTTCCCCGGGATGGGCGCAGGAATTCACCTCAAAGGGGAACAGGCAGTTGATGCCCGCTTCCAGGAAATAGGGCAAAAGAGGGCGCACATCCCCGTCACAGTCGGTGTACCACAGGTCAATTCCCCGGGCATGGAGCTTGTTCCCGATCCGCTTGTAGCGGGGGAAAATCACCGATTTGAAGAAATCCATGCTGACCAGCGGACCGTTTTTGCAGCAGATGTCCTCCCAGCCGGCGGCAAAATCAAAGTGATATTTTTCGGGCAGCGCATCCAGGTAATTTTCCACCATCAGGCAGATGGTTTCCACCATGTCCTCCACCATATCGGGGTAATCGGCCACGGCATAGCACAGCCCCTCCATGGTCAACAGGTTGCGGATTTTGCCGATCAGAGAGCCGCAGGAAAGGCCGATGGGCTTGTCCCTGTTTTGTGCAAAAAGCCGATCCAGGGCTGAGAGATCAGGCATTCTGATGGGATCGGACAGGCGCATGCGCTCCTCCTTCACCCGTTTCCAGTCATCCGGGGTCACGACGGATGCGCCGATGCACCGGGCAATGGTGGAATGCCCGTCCCTGGGCACCTCGCAGATCAGCCCCTCCCCGGACAGGCAGATTCTCGTGTGCTCCCTTTCCTCCAGCACCCTCTCCTCAAAATAGGGGTGCAGCCAGCAGCAAATATCGGCCGTGGCCGGGGGCTCAAAGGCAAAAAATGCGTCCGCCTGCTGCTCATTGGTGATGCCGTTGTCCGTGAACAGATCCCACTGGGTATAGTTTTCCTGCCAGTAGCCAAACTCCATATTGACCGTGCGGTCAAAGGGCTGAAAGTGCATCTGGGCATTGAAGCGCTCCCTGGGGGTCATGGTGCCGCCCCAGGGCGAAAAGGGTTGCATTTTCATTTGAGCTGATCCTCGCAGTCGAAAAGATGGAAGGTATCGTCCGTCTGGCTGTAGTGATAATCCTCGAACAGCCCCTTGCGGGCATAGCCGGTCTCATGGCCTGATTTATCCAGAATGCGCTGATTGCCGATGAGATCCTCCCGGGCATAGCCCGTGCGATGGCCGGCATTGTCATAAAAAACGGTGTCGCCGAACAGCCCCTCCCGGGCAGACCCCACCCGGTTGCCCGTTTTGTCATAGAAAACCTGGTCGCCGAACAGCCCCTCCCGGGAAGAGCCTACATAGTTGCCGCTGTTATCGTAATAATTGGTATCGCCGAACAGCCCGGGGGACGAATGCAAATCCTTGGGTCCCATGTTCCTTCCTCCTTGCGGGTTCTCAATAAAAGTCCTTGACATACAGCTTGGCCAGCCCGCCATCCGCCGTTTCCCGGTAGCAGGCGGACAGGTCCTTGCCCGTTTCGTACATGGTGCGGATGACCAGGTCAAAGGAGATTTTCCGGTTGCCTGAGATGACCTCAGCCAGGGTGGCCGCATCATAGGCCCGCAGTGCGCCTGTTGCGTTGCGCTCAATGCAGGGAATCTGCACCAGCCCGCCGATGGGGTCACAGGTCAGCCCCAGACAATGCTCCATGGCAATCTCTGCGGCGCATTCGATCTGATCCAGATCCAGCCCATGCAGATAAGCCAGTGCCGCCGCCGCCATGGAACAGGCCGAGCCCACCTCTGCCTGACAGCCGCATTCCGCCCCCGAAACAGAGGCATTTTCCCGGATAATGCAGGCAATCAGCCCGGCCACCGCCAGCGCCTGAAGAATTTCCCTGTCGCTGATGCCGTATAGCTGGGTTTCGTAGTACAGCACGGCAGGCAGCACGCCGCATGCCCCGCAGGTGGGCGCCGTCACCATCATCCCGCCTGAGGCATTCTCCTCGCAGCAGGCATAGGAATAGGCGCAGATCAGGTAATGCTCCTTTTTGGTCAGATTCCTGTCCCGGTGACCGAAATTGAGCAGATCCTTGGCACGGCGCATCACATGCAGCCCGCCGGGCAGCTCGCCCTCCTTTTGCAGACCCGTTTCGATGGTGCTTTTCATCTGCGCCCAGACCTTTTCCAGATGATCCCACACCCCCCTGCCCTCGTTTTGCTCGATGTATTCGGGCAATGTCCATTGCTTTTCCTTGCACAGGGCAATGATTTGGGACAGGGTTTTTTCCTGATAAACATCCCCGGACACGGGGGAGGCCATGCCCTCCACCTGAATGGCGCCGCCGCCGATGCTCAAAATCCGCTCCTGCCCGATGGGACGGCTCTGGCAGAAGGCCTCGAAATCCATGGTGTTGGGGTGGGGCAGGCGGGTTTCCCCGGTGTTCCACAGTATTTTGGTGCGCTCCTCGCCCAGGGTCTGCTCAATGGCGTAATCGGTGCGATGCCCCCGCCCGGTCTTGGCCAGAGAGCCGTACAGCGTCACGATAAATAGGTCGGCCTCAGGGTATTTCTGCAGCACATACTTGGCCGCACGCTCGGGCCCCATGGTGTGGGAGGAGCTGGGTCCCCGGCCGATGCGGAACATTTCGCACAGTGAATGCATGCCTTTCCTCCTCGCGTGGTTCTTTGATTTGATTATACCATATTTTCCCTGATTGTGCAATCGGCATTTTAGGAAACGCTGATTTATTCCTGGGGAAACCACGCTTTTCATGCTGAAAAGCGAGTTTTCCCCAGACCCCTTCCTTGAAAAGGCATATTTTTTCATAGTTAAGAGGGTAAAATGTGCAAAATGACTCTCCCTGGGAGTAATTATTTTTCAAAAAAAAGACTAAACCGATTAAATCAGCATTTCCTTTATGAACGGAAAATGAAAAATCCCCTCGAGAGAGGGGACTGCTGATTTCAAAGAGAGAAATTTGGAAAAGATTTTCTCCTTAAAATTTGCCTTTTCCGGGAAGGGGTCCGGGGAAACCTTGGCCAGTCGGGCGCCGACCCTTTTCAGCATGAAAAGGCCGGTTTCCCCAGGAATATTTCAATGCTTTCCCGTTTTCCGCATGAAGCGGTTGGCCAGGAGGGAGAGAATGAGTCCCAGGGCGCAGATGCCTGCCCAGAAGAAGACGGTGGTGCGCCAGCCGAAGGTATCGGCAATCCGGGCGAAGCCGTACATGGCGATGGTAGAGCCGATATAGGTGCAGGCGTTCAGCGCCCCCGAAATGAAGGAAAGCCTGGGATGGTTGGCAAAGCGCCCCGGCAGTTCGCAAATCAGCATCAGGTTAATGCCGTGCATGCAGCCGGTGATCAGCGCGCCCAGCACCACGGAATAGGCCGCCCCCGCATTATACAAAAGCCCCATCCCCAGGCAGAAGCACAGGGCGCAGCCGAACAGGATCGTGGCAAACCGCACCTCATTTTTCACATAAAGCGCGTTCAGCCAGGAGGAAACCTTGAAGGAGACCATGCCGGCCACGGGCAGTGCCACCGAAATAAACACGGCTTTGTCCGCGGGAATGCTGAAGGTCTGCTTGAGGAAGGAGGGCATCCACTCGGTCACACCGTCCCGCAGCGTGCCCTGGCAGATGATGGCCAGCATGGCAAACAGCAGCCCGCCCCTGAGAATCAGGCTGCCCACGGAGGGCGCATCAGCGGCATTCGAAACGGGCGCGGGGGTCTCTTCTATACTCTTTTCTTCGCATGCTTCTTCCGTTTTAATGCAGGGCAGGGAGATTTTGTTTTTCTCGAATCTGCCCATGCCGCACAGCCAGATGACCGCCACGATTGCCCCCAGGGCGGCCGCAATATAGAATACCCACCGCCATGAGCCGCACACCGCAACGAGGCTGGGGGACAGCAGATAGAGCAAAATCTCGGCCAAAGAGGAGGCAACGGACACGGCAATCATGCCGCCTGCATAGAATTCTTTTTGCACGCTGGTGGCCATAATACGCACGATAGGCGGCCAGAGCATGGCCTGGGCAAGGCCGTTCACGCCCCACACAATGCCCATGGCGGCCACCGAGCTTGTCAGCGGCTGAGGCAGAAGGGGCAGTGCCAGATTCATCCCCGCACTGAGGGTCAGCCCGGCGGCAATGAGCCACTTGGGGTTGATTTTATCCCCCAGATAGCCGCTGATGAGCTGCCCCACCCCGTAGGTGAAGAACAGTGCCGTTGTGGCAATGGAAATGTCGGTCAGCCCCAGGTTTTCCCCTGTGCGGATCATTTCCTGAATCACCGCATAATCCTTGCGGGTGATGTACCCCGTAAAATAAACCAGCGCCAGCATACCGATGATAAACACGCTGTTTCTTCTCTGTCGTTTCTCCAGCTCCATAAAAGCCTCCGCCTTCCCCAGAATCAACAGCGAACATTATACGCATACTTTGCCAAAAAGTCAATTGAAAAAAAGCTTTTCATCTGGTATAATAGGGGCATATCCATCAGAAAGGGGCTTGATTATGCAGGTTTTATCCATTCTGTCAAACGCAATCATCCTTCTGGGCACGATTTTGTGCATTTTAAGCGATTTGAATCATTGCAAAGGCACCGCCCACCCCTATGTGACCTTCCGTTATTTTACCACCCTGTCCAATGTGCTGTGCGCCCTGAGTGCGCTGTGCGTGCTTTGCTGCCGGATTTTTGCGGGGGACATCCCGGCCTGGGCGAATCTCTTCAAATTCATCGGCACGACCTCGGTTTTTGTGACCTTTGTGACGGTTTGTCTGTTTTTGTATCCCCGGTCAAAGGACAAGGGGCTGTTTTTGCGCACCGGGCTGCACATGCATGTGGTGGCGCCCCTGCTGGCCGTGATCTCCTTCGCCTTCTTTGAAAGGGGCATTGCCCTGTCCTTTGCCCAGTCTCTTACGGGCTTGATCCCCACCGTGCTATACGGGATCGCCTACCTGTACATGGTCATTATCCGGGGCGAGGAAAAGGGGGGCTGGCCCGATTTTTACGGCTTCGCCAAGGGCATTTTCTGGCCGATCTCCATGGGCTTCATGTTCGCCGGAACGTTTGTGCTGGAGGGGCTGCTCGTTCTTATGCATAACGGCTGATGCTTTAGAGTGGAGAGTCCTCGTTTAGAGTGGAGAGTGGAGAGTGGAGAGTGGAGATGGAGTTTGTTTTGATGATGTCCGCACGAACGGGAGTGGTTGGTAGGCAGTAGGCAATAGAGTGGAGAGTGGAGAGTGGAGATAGAGTTTGTTTCCGATTGAGAAACGGTATTTTTCGGATATGGGAAACAATATTTTGTCAGAACAAATGGATGCTTCCGGTTTTTGCCGCTGCTTTTGCCTTTGCTTTTCGTTTTTCCCGTAATTTTTTACAAATTTCGTGAAATTTCCCCATTTGGGGACTGGCGCAAATGCAATATTTGTGTTACAATAATTCAGCGTATGCATTTTGCCTGCGCGGAAAGAGGTTTTTTGTATGACCCGTATAGAAAAAATACTGGCTAAGGCGTGTCTTGCGCCCAATGAGGCCATGCTCATCTCCAAGCCGGCCAACATGTTCTATGCCTCCGGCTTCACCGGCGAGGGCATTGCGCTGATTGCGGATGGGCTGTGCGCCATCGTCACGGATTTCCGCTATACTGAGCAGGTGACCCGCCAGTCTGATTCCTTCTCCGCCCATGAGGTCAAGACCGGGCAGAGCCATTATGCCCTGGCCTATGAGCTTTTGAAGGGAAAGAACATCACCCATGTCCGCTTTGAGGCCGACAAGGTGACCGTGGCCTCCTTCGAGCGCATGAAGAAGGATATGCCCGGCATGGAGTTTTCTCCCCTCAAGGGCGAAATCGAGCAGGTGCGGCAAATCAAGGACGAGGGCGAAATTGCCCTGATTGAGCAGGCCTGTGACATTTCCTGCCAGGCCTTTGAAAAGATCCTGCCCCTCATCAAGGAGGGGGTCAGCGAAACCGATTTGCGGATTGCGCTGGATTTCGAGCTTCTGCGCTGCGGCGGCGACGGGCTGGCCTTTGATACCATCATCGCCTCCGGGGAAAACGGCTCTTTGTGCCACGCCGTGCCCGGCCAGCGTACATTCAAGAAGGGCGATCTCATCACCATGGATTTCGGCGCCAAAAAGGGCGGCTATTGTGCGGACATGACCCGTACGGTGGCGCTGGGCAAGCCCTCGGCCGAAATGGAAAAGATTTACGGCATTGTGCTGCAGGCTCAGCTTGCCGCCCAGGATGCGCTGCATGCCGGTCTCAAGGGCTGTGATGTGGACAAGATCGCCCGGGACATCATCGACAATGCGGGCTACAAGGGCTGCTTCGGCCATGGTCTGGGGCACAGCGTGGGCATTGATATCCACGAAAACCCCCGCCTGTCCAGCCTGTGCAACGATGTGCTGGAGGAAAATGTCACCATGACCGTGGAGCCGGGTATCTATGTGGCCGGGCTGGGCGGCGTGCGCATCGAAAACACCTGCCTCATCGGCAAGGAGCATTCCCGCTCGCTGGTCTCCGCTCCCCGTGAGCTGCTGATTCTGTAAAATATTTATTTTGTTAACTATTTGATTGGAGGATGAAAGATATGATTACTGCTGGCGATTTCAAAAAGGGCGTTACGATTGAATGGGACGGCGGCGTATGGAACATCGTTGATTTCCAGCACGTCAAGCCCGGCAAGGGTGCTGCCTTCGTCCGCACCAAGCTCAAGCAGGTGATGACCGGTGCCGTCATCGAGCGCACCTTCAACCCCACCGACAAGATGCCCCGTGCGGTCATCGAGACCAAGGAAATGCAGTACCTGTACAATGACGGCGACCTGTATTACTTCATGGATCCCGAAACCTTCGAGCAGATGCCCCTGGGCAAGGATGCCGTGGAGGATGCCATCCAGTATGTGAAGGAAAACATGAATGTGACCATCCGCTACTACAAGGGTCAGGCCTTCTCCGTGGAAGCCCCCAACTTTGTTGACCTGGAAGTCACCAAGACCGAGCCCGGCTTTGCCGGCAACACCGCTTCCAATACCTACAAGCCCGCCACTGTTGAGACCGGTCTGGAGCTGATGGTTCCCCTGTTCATCAACATCGGCGATATGATTCAGATCGACACCCGTTCGGGCGAATATCTGGGCCGCTCCAAGTAATTGGCAGGAAAGGAATTCAATATGAGCAAGCTGACCGATCAGGTTTCCTATGTAAAGGGTCTGGCCGATGGACTGAATGTGGACGAAGGCACCAAGGAAGGCAAAATTCTGCTGAAGGTGCTCGATCTGCTGCAGGCTCTGGCCAATGAAAACGAAGAGCTGCGCAAGGAAATCAAAGAGCTGGACGATTATGTGGACAGCATCGATGAGGATCTGGCCTCTTTGGAAGAAGTCGTGCTGGGCGATGAGGACGATTTCGATTGCGACTGCGATGACGACTGCGACTGCGGCTGCCATTGCCATTGCGATGAGGACGAGGATGATGATGACGAGGATGACGGCATCGTGGAATACGCCTGCCCCCATTGCGGCGCCGAAATGACCTTCGAAGTGGATAATTTCGACTTCGATGACGATTACCTCTGCCCCAATTGCCACAAGCCCCTGTTCCCCGAGGAAGAGGAAGAGGACGAAGAGGAAGACGACGAGTGATTTGATGACGCCCGGACTGCCTGTTTCAGGTTTTCCGGGCGGATTTTCACTTGAAATGGGTTGTTCTGATGGACGAGCAATATCCCCTGATTGACGAAAAATGCGCGCCCTTCCTGCTGGAGGGGGGCGAGCATGCCCTTGTGCTGACCCATGGCTTTACGGGGTCGCCTGCCCATATGCGGAAAATCGCTCAGGCCTTGAACGAGGCGGGGTTTACCGTGTGCGGCGTGCGCCTTTCGGGGCATGGGACGGACATACGGGATATGCTGAAATGCACCTACAAGGACTGGCTGATGGATGTATCCCTGGCGACCGAAAAAATGCTGCGGGAATACCCCGTCGTGTCGGTGGCCGGGCTGAGCATGGGCGGGGTTTTGTCCCTCATCATGGCCCAGGAGTACGGCCAAAGGCTGGCGGGGTGCATCACCCTGTCTGCCCCCATGGGCACCCGGTCTCCCCGGCATTTGGGGCCTGCCCTTGGGCTTGTTTGCCCTGTTCTGAAGGGCAAAAAGGGGGATAGATCCATGCTGGACAGCGCCTATGACCTGGGGTATCCGGATATTCCCCTCAGGAAAATGCATGATCTGAATGTGCTGATTGACCGGGCAAAGAGCAATCTGAGCAGGATAACCTGTCCTCTTCTTGCGGTGCAGTCCAAATCGGATGAGGTCATTTCGCAAAACAGTCTGCAGATCATCACAAAGGGCGTGTCCTCGGCCGTGAAGGAAGAGTTATGGCTGGAAAAATCCCCCCATGTGCTTACCCTGACCGAGGAGACCCCCCTTGCGGCGGATGCCATGGCTCGCTTCCTGCGGGCTGCCCAATTGCAAACAAAATGGAGGAAATAACGATGGCTGATATGAATGCGATTTCCCAGGCCCTGCAAAAGGGCAAATGGAAGGATGTTCAGGCGCTGGTGCAGCAGGCGATCGAGGAAAATGTGCCTGCCGGCGAAATCCTGAATCAGGGTCTGCTGGCCGGTATGGACGAAATCGGCCGCAAGTTCCGGGACAACGAAATTTTCGTTCCCGAGGTGCTGATTGCCGCCCGTGCCATGAGCAAGGGCACGGATATTCTCAAGCCCTACCTGATCGCCCAGGGCGTGAAGGCCAGCGGACGGGTCTGCATCGGCACCGTTCAGGGCGATTTGCACGATATCGGCAAGAATCTGGTCAAGATGATGATGGAGGGCAAGGGGCTGGAGGTCATCGATCTGGGCACGGATGTGTCCCCCGAAACCTTCGTGCAGACTGCCATAGAGAAGGATTGCCAGGTCATTTGCTGCTCGGCGCTGCTCACCACCACCATGCCCGTCATGGCGGATATCGTGAAGGAAGCCGAAAGCAAGGGCATCCGGGGCAAGGTCAAGATCATGGTGGGCGGCGCTCCCGTCAATCAGGCCTATTGCGACCAGATCGGCGCCGATGCCTATACCAATGATGCCGCCTCCGCTGCCGAAAAAGCAGTGGAATTCTGCTCGTAATGCTTCATATTACTGTTCAAAAAGGGGAAAATGTCCGGCAGATTTCCCTGAATGAACCCTGCACTGTCAAAGAAATGCTGGCACAATGCGGCATTTCTTTTTCACATCCCTGCGGCGGGCGGGGGCTGTGCGGGGCATGCCGGATTGAGGCCGGCGGAAATTTGTCCGAAATGACCCCAAGGGAGCGGCAATTGGGCTTTCGCCTCTCCTGCCAGACGGTCCTGCTGGGGGATGCGGTGATTACCCTGCCCGATGACAGCGGTATGCGCATCGAAGGGGCAGAGGACTCCATCCCCCCCTGTGATGCCGATGTGTGCTGCGCCGCCGATATCGGCACAACCACCGTGGCGGTGAATTTGTATGATGGCAAAACGGGAGCGCTCATCGGGCAAAAAAGCAGGCTGAACCCCCAGTCTGATGCGGCCTCGGATGTCATCGGACGAATCGGCGCGGCTATGAACGGGCAGGGGGAGAGGCTGCAAAGGCAAATCAGCGGCTGCCTGCTGGATCTGATGGGGGATCGGCGCATTGACCGGCTGGTCATCACGGGCAATACCGCCATGCTGTACCTTTTGACGGGCAAAAATCCCGCCTCCTTGGCCGCCGCCCCCTTTCTTGCGGACTGCTTGTTTGATGAAACGGTGGATTTTCACGGCATGAAGGCCTACCTGCCCCCCTGTATGCACGCCTTTGTGGGGGCGGACATCACCTGTGCCGTGCTGAAAAGCGGCATGTGCAATGCCCCGGACACCGCCCTTTTGTGCGATATCGGCACAAACGGCGAGCTTGCCCTGTGGAAGGGGGGGCGGCTGTATGCCACATCTACCGCCGCCGGGCCTGCCTTTGAGGGGGTGGGCCTGAGCTGCGGCTGCCAGTCCGTGCCGGGGGCTGTTGACCGGGTAAGGGTTGTAGACGGCAAATTGTCCCTTCATACCATCGGCAATCTGCCCCCCGTGGGCTTTTGCGGCTCCGGGGTGATTGATTTGTGCGCCGGGCTGCTTCAATTGGGCATCATCGACGAAACAGGGGCCATGGAGGCGGAAAAGTATGCCGTCACAGACAGCCTTTTTGTGCCCCGTAAGGACATCCGCTCCATCCAATTGGCCAAGGCCGCCCTGTGTGCCGGCATTTTGACCCTGCTGGAGGAAACAAATACAAATGTCCGGGATGTCACGGCCTTTTATGTGGCAGGGGGGTTTGGCACTCACCTGAATTTTGACAGTGCCGCAGGCATTGGGCTGTTCCCGGAGGAATTGGGAAGCAAGCTCAAAGTGCTGGGCAATGCCGCCCTGGCCGGGGCAGCCGGGCTGATGGATGAGCAAAACAGAGCCCTTTGCCGGGATATTGCCCGAAAGGCCTGCCATGTGACCCTGGGGGGCAGTGCCCGGTTCAATGAAAATTATATGGACTGCATGCTGTTCCCCGAGGCATGAATATCTGGCTTTTCTTCGTTAAATAAGGGAGCGGAATGCTCAATATGAACCGTTTGTGAGGTTTGATCATGCAGGAAAACATCGCTTTCCCCGTGCGGAATCTGGTTTTCTCCCTTCAGGAGAACATCCGCAAAGCCATTGTCGGCAAGGACGATGCCATCGAGCTGATGCTCATTGCCCTGCTGTGCAAGGGGCATGTGTTGATTGAGGATGTGCCGGGGGTGGGCAAGACCACATTGGCCTCTGCCCTGTCCAAATCCCTTTCCTGCACCTTCAAGCGCATCCAGTTTACCCCCGATGTGACCCCCTCGGATGTGACGGGCTACACCATGCTCAATGTCAAAACGGGGGCAATGGAGTTCCGGGAAGGGGCGGTCATGAGCCAGATTGTGCTGGCAGACGAAATCAACCGCACCTCCCCCAAGACCCAGTCCGCCCTGCTGGAGGTCATGGAGGAGAACCAGGCCACCATTGACGGGCAGACCTATCAGATGCCCCGCCCCTTTATGGTGCTGGCCACCCAGAATCCGGTGGATTTTGTGGGGACTTATCCCCTGCCTGAGGCGCAGATGGATCGCTTTTTCCTGCGCATTTCCATTGGCTATCCCACGGTGGAGGAGGAGGCGCTGATTCTGGAAAAATATTCCGGTCAGGTGACCCCCATGCAGGAAATCAGGCCGGTTTGCTCGGCGCAGGATATTATTGATCTGCAGACGGCTGTCCGGGATGTGTATGCCAGCCCGGAGGTGCGCCTGTATGCCGCCCGGATTGCCCACATGACCCGCACCAATCCCGCCCTGCTGCTGGGCGCATCCCCCCGGGGCAGCATTGCGCTGGTCAAGGCGGCTCAGGCCCGGGCGCTTCTGTCCGGGAGAAACTATATTTTGCCCGATGATGTGCGCATCATGACCATTCCCGTGCTGACCCACCGGCTGGTGCTCAATCCGGAGGCACGGATGAACGGCGTATCTGCCTCCGGCGTGCTGTCCGATATTTTGTCCGGCCTGCAGGTGCCCGTGTCCAAGCGCCTATGACAAAGCGGGGCGGGGTTGCCCTGCTGTGCGGCGGGGTGTTGTTCATCCTCAGTCTGGCTCTGGAGAGCCGGCTGTACCGGTTTTTCGGCGTACTGGTGCTGATGGCGGCAGGGTACGCCCTTTTGAGCTGCCTGTGGGGCGCGCTGACATTGCAGGCGGACTGCGATGCGCAGGAAAATAAGCTTTGCAGGGGGGAAACCCTGCCCTTGCATTTTTGCGCCGCCCACCGAAGCATTTTGCCCCTTGGGGATATCCATCTGGAGGGCTATGCGGGGGAACAGGGCTTTTCGCTTCAAATAGAGAATCATGAGAGCTGCTCTGTGTCCTATGAGGCCGGCCATGTGGGGATTGTCCGGGCAGGGATTTCCCGGGTATATATCAGCGATTTGTTCGGCTTTTTCCGGCTGGGGAAGAAGCATTTTCCCGCCCTGTCCTTTCTTGTGCTGCCCCCCCTTCATCCAATCGAAGCAACCTGCCTTCAAAAGGGGCAGGAGGGGGATGCATCCCAGAGCCGCGCCCAGGAGGATTACACCTCCCCCGAGGATGTGCGCGCCTATCAGCCGGGGGATGCCCTCAAGCGGGTGCATTGGAAATTATACGCAAGGCGGCATGAAATGCTGGTGCGCCGCTACGAAACCCCAACCCCCCCGGAGACCCTGATTTTGTGCGATTTTGCCGACCCATCGGGGGTCGTGCCGGATGAGCAAATCCCCTTCGTGCGGGATTGGCTGTGCGAAAGGGCGCTGTCCTGTGCCGGGGCGCAGCTGTCCGCCCAAAGCCCGGTCAGGCTGCCCTTTTACGGGAGCAAGGCCGGGGAATTTGCCGCCCGGGATGCGGAAAATCTGCCCCTTTTGCAGGAAATGCTTGCCAGACAGCCCTTTGACCGACCCACCTCCTTTTCTGCCGTGCTGGGGATGGAAATGCGGAATCTGCGCAAGGCGGGCGCTATTATCATCATCACTCACAGGCTGGATGCGGCCATTGCAGACGGCATTTGCGCCCTGCGTGCATCCGGCCCCAACGTCCGGCTGTATCTCCTGAAAAAGGGGGAGGATCAGGCGCTGTCCCCCCTGCTTTCCAGCCTGTATGGCCAGATGGTGGAGGTGAAATATGAATCCCTCCCGTGAATTTTCATTCGATTGGAAGGCCTTTTTTGCCGCCTGCTGTGCCGGGATCGGGCTTTCCTTGTGCGCATGCTCCGCCCTGTTCAGCCAGTTTTCCGCCCTCCCTGCGGCGGGGATCACCATAGCCGGCTGCGCCCTCTTTTTTGCCCTGGAATGCCGCATGAAGCACCCCTTTTTTGTGCTTTTCGGGGCACTTTGTCTGTTTTTTGTCATGGAAATGGCGGGCTTTGTCCACTTTTTGGATGCAATTCAGGCGTTCAAAGCCCTTTTGATGTGCATCATGGGGGATGAGGCGGCCGTATTGTTCTATCAGGATACTCTGACGGTTCTCATTCCGGTGATGTTCCTGCCCCTTTGCCTGTTGATGTCCCAGAGCGATGAACCCTTTTTGTATACGCTGGCAATCATTCTGGCGCTGCTTTGCATGGTTCTTCTTCCCTCCGGGCAGGTGAATCCCCTGTACCTGATGCCCCTTGGGGCGGGTATCCTGCTGATGTGCTGTGATTTGCAGTCCCTCCCCAGGCTGATTGGCTGCGGTGCGGTCATTGCGGGGCTGGTGTTTGCGGCATTTTTGCTCACCCCCCAGGTCACCCCGGGCAATGACACGCTGATTGATCTGGCGGAGGACGTCCGGGATACCGTCAACGATTATCTGTTTTACACCGAGGAGCGGTCGGCCTTTTCCCTGCAGACCGAGGGATTCCAGCCCTATTCGGATCGCCTGGGGGGCGCGGCACAGCCCGATAATCGGCTGCTCTTTGAGGTGGAAACGGACAGAGCCGTGCTTTTGCGGGCGGTGGCGTACAATGAATATAACGGGCTCAGGTGGTATGATACCCTGTCCGCCAAGCGGTATCTGTGGCACAGCCCCCGCTTTCTGTCTCTGAAGCGCAGCTTGTATGATGTGGATGCCGTCAGCCTCCCTGCGGCCACCCTCCATGTGCGCATGGTGCAGAGCAGTGCCACCACTCTGTTTGTCCCCCAGCGCATCACCTCCATTTCCACGTTGTCCGAGCGGATGGTGGTTTATTTTAACCTGGGCAGCGAATTGTTCATCACCAGGGATCTGCAAAGCGGGGACGAGTATGAGGTGACCTATATTCCCCTGAATGCCGATGATGAGGCGGTGCAGCAGGCGATTGAGCAGGCGGAAAATGTGCAGGACAGCCGCTTTGCCGAGGTCTGCGCCCAGTACCTCGCCTACCCCTCCTATTACAGCAAGGACGCCTATCAGATCGTCCGGGATACGGCGAAAAAGGCCGCGGGGGAGGGTACTTCTCCCCTGGAAAAGGCGCTGAATATCCGGGATTATCTGAAGACCCATTTCAGCTATCGCCTGGATGTGCCCACGCCCCAGGAAAATGTGGATTTTGTCTACTGGTTTTTGAATGAGAAGGAGGGCTATTGCACCTATTTTGCCACCGCCCTGACCATTCTGTGCCGCATGAACGGCATTCCCGCCCGGTATGTCACGGGGTTTGCCGTCCAGCCTGATGCGTCCGGGGTTGCACAGGTCACGGGACAGTCCGCCCACGCCTGGTGCGAGGTCTATCTGAACGGGTTCGGCTGGCTGGCCCTGGATGCCACCCCATCGGGGGATGCGGGGGATTCTTCTGACAATTCTTCCGGCAATTCCGATGATTCTGACGATTCTTCTGATGACTCTTCCGGCAACTCTTCCGACAATTCTTCTGACGATTCTGATGATTCCAACGATTCCGGCGATTCCGATGATTCCGACAATTCCGACGATTCCGACAATTCCGATGATTCCGACGATTCTGACAATTCCGACGATTCCAACGATTCCGACGATTCCGACGATTCATCTGATGAAGACGAACCCACTGATCCTTCTCCCACCCCTGCCCCTACCGAGGACAATTCGGAGGATGATCCCGAACAGGATAATCAGGGCGAGGATGAGCAGGACAACGAGAACAACAAGGACAACGAAAACAACGAGGGTAACGAAGACAACGAGAACAGCGAAAACAACGAGGACGATAATCCGCAGGATTCTCCCACGCCCTCTCCCGACCAGTCGGGGGATGCGGACAGCCATTCCCCCAATCTTCTTTGGCTGATTCTGCTGCTTGCCCTCTGCATAGGGGTTGGACTGCGTCTGTATCTGACCGAGCCCGCCCGGGCCGCCCTTCGGCATCCGAACCGGGCAGAAAAAATCTGGACAAAGGCGCTTTTGTCCGCCCTTGGGCTTTTCGGGCTTACCAGAGCGAAAACAGAAACCCTGCAGGACTTTGCCTATAGGGTGCAGGGCAGCTTGTCCCTGCCCGAGGGCCCCCCCTGCCTGGAATCCTATCAGCAATTCCTCTACGGCGGCGGCGCCTTCGACCCCCTCCCCTTTGAAAATCTGTATAAAGCACTCCGTTTGCGGATGACCAAGCGGCAGAAAATCCAATTGCTTGCCCTGCGCCTTACCGGCAAATAAATCCCCCTGGGAAGCAGCCTCACGAAAAAGGGGCTGCTTTTTTCTTTTTCATCTTTTTTTGACATCGGGGGAAAAAAGGTATATAATGTATTCTGTCGGTTTTTGCGCCGACAGCAAATGCGAAACGAGGAAATTTTGATTCATGAGCAGTCTTCAGCGGGATTTTACCAAGGGGTCCATTTTCAAGCAGCTTCTTTCCTTTTCCATGCCTTTCCTGGCGGCCAATCTGCTGCAGGCGCTGTACGGGGCGGTGGACATGCTGGTGGTGGGCAATTTCGCCAGTGAAAGTGCCGAAATCTGCACGGCGCAATTATCGGGCGTCAACATCGGCGGACAGATTACCCATGTGCTGACCATGATGGTTTCGGGTCTGACCACCGCCGGGACGGTCATGCTGGGGCAGTATCTGGGGGCAAAGCAGCCTGAAGAGGGCAAGAAAACCATCGGAACGACCCTGTCCGTGCTGGGGCTGCTGGGGATCGCCATCACGGTGATTATGCTGATTCTGGCCGGCCCCATGCTGCGCCTTTTGCAGACCCCGGAGGATTCCTTTGAATATGCCCTGGAATACCTGAACATCTGCCTGGTGGGCACGGTATTCATCTTCGGCTACAACGCCATTTCGGCCATTCAGCGGGGCATGGGGGACTCGGTGCATCCCCTGATTTTTGTGGGCATTGCCTGTCTGGTCAATGTAGGGCTGGACATCTGGTTCGTGAAATACCTGGGCATGGGCGCAGCGGGCGCCGCATGGGCCACGGTCATCGCCCAGGGCATCAGTTTGATTTGCGCCGCTTTGTATCTGGGACGCCACTCCTTCCTGTTTGATTTCAAGCCCAAATCCTTCCGAATTGATATGGACAAGGCGCGGATGATGTTCAAAATCGGCATTCCCAGCTCGATTCAATCGGTATTTGTCAACCTTTCCTTTTTGATCATGACGGCTTTGGTCAATGTCATCGGCGGGGTCACGGCCTCGGCGGCTGTGGGCGTGGTAGGCAAGCTGAATTCCTTCGGCGTGCTGCCTGCGGTGGCCATGTCCTCCTCGGTGTCCGCCTTTGCCGCCCAGAATATCGGGGCAAGGAAGCTGGACAGGGCAAAAAAGTGCGTCTGGTCGGCCATGGGCATTGCCATGGTCTGCTCTCTGGCGGTATTTGCCGTATTCCAGCTGTTCCCGGAGGAGATCATTTCGATTTTCAGCAAGGACACGGAAACCATTCAGCAGGGCGCGGTGTATGCCCGAACCTTTTCCTTTGATTATGTGCTGGTGCCCATCCAATTTTGCCTGAACGGGCTGATTCTGGGGGCGGGGCACACCACCTATACCATGATTTCCTCCATCGTATCCTCGGTGGCCGCCCGGATTCCCCTGGCATGGCTGTTGGGCAAGGGGGATATGGGGCTGAGCGGCGTGGGACTGGCGGCGCCCTTGGCCACCCTGACGGGCATTTTGATTTCGGGCTGGTTTGTGCTGACCGGGCGGTGGATGCGGGATACCACGGGCATCGGTGTGGATGCATCAGAAGAGATTAAATGAGGGAAAATGATGGAGCTTTTTGACACCCATTGTCATCTGGACGATGAGAAATTCGATTCAGACCGGGAGGAAGCCTTCGCCCGGATGGGGGAAAGGGGCGTAAAATACTGCACCTGCGTGGGGTCTGATTTGCCCTCCTCTGAGCGGTGTATTGAGTTCGCCCAAGGTCATCCGGGGGTTTTTGCCGCCTGCGGCATTCATCCCCATGAGGCCAAGGATGCCCCAAGCGATTATCTGCAAACGCTGGAAAAAATGCTCCGGGAAGACAGAGTGCGCGCGCTGGGGGAGATCGGGCTGGATTATTACTATGATTTGTCCCCCCGGGATACGCAAAAACGGGTGCTGAATGAGCAGCTGGATTTGGCGCTTCAACTGGATCTGCCCGTGATTTTTCACATCCGGGATGCCCATGGGGATATGCTGGAGCTTTTGAAGGGCAGAAAGCGCAATCCCCCGGCCGTGGTGCATTGCTTTTCGGGCAGCCCGGAGGTGGCATCGGAATACCTCAAAATGGGGTTTTACATCTCCTTTGCAGGCCCATTGACCTTCAAAAAAGCGCCCCATCTGGTATCGGCGGCGGGGGTTGTTCCCCTGGACCGGGTGCTGGTGGAGACGGACAGCCCCTATTTATCCCCCGAACCCTTGCGGGGCAGGCGCAATGAGCCGGCCAATGTCTTTTATGTATGCGAAAGGCTGGCGCAAATCAAGGACATTCCGATGGAGGAAATGGCGCAGATCACCCGGCAAAACGCCTTTGCCTTTTACCGCATTTCCCCTGATAATCTGTAAAATTTCCGTGAAAACGGCCCAATATCCTGGAAATATGGTACAATAAGAAAGCGGTTTTCCGCTTTTCAACATCCGATTGGGGAATGAACATCATGAAGAAAATTTTATGCCTGATTCTGGCGCTGTGCCTTGTGTGTGCAGACGGACTGGCCGCCTCAAAAAAGAGCACATCCAATACCAAAACGGTGCTGTACAACGCCATCATCACCCGGAACTATCCCAATTCCACCACCACGGTGTACACCTCCATGAACAAAAACAGCAAAAAGCTGGGCTACTACCGGGCGGGGAACAAGATTCAGGTCACGGCGGTGTATCCGGGCTGGGTCGAAATCCTCTACAAGAACGGCACGGGGTATGTGCTGCGCAACCGGGTGGACGAGGTGGTGGCGGTGGATTCGGTGAACACACCCCCCTACGGCGTGGAAAAATACCAGTTCTGGACAGTGATTTGCCAGGAAACCCCCGTGCTGGATGCCCCGGATTCGTCGGGGACTGTCCTGTCTACCCTGACCGAGGGGGCCAAGCTTGCCATCATCGGGGTGGAAAGCGGCTGGGCGAAGTGCATTTATCACCGCCAGTATGCCTGGGTGGATACCAGGCTGCTGGACGAGCTGCTGCCTGTGGCGGAAGACCCGGATTATGCCACCGAGGATACCCCCATTTCAGTGTTCGTGTCCTTTTATAACACCAATGAGGATCGGATCAGCAACCTGCGGGTGGCCTGCACACGGCTGGAACGTACCATGCAGCCCGGGGAGGAGCTGAATTTCAACAAATCGGTGGGCCCCTTCACCAAGGCCAACGGCTACCTGCCCGCCCCCGTGCTGATTGACGGGCAGACCAAGCAGGGCTATGGCGGCGGCTCCTGCCAGATTTCCTCCACGCTGTATAATACCGTTCTGCAATTGCCCGGCATCAATGTGCTGGAGCGGCATCCCCATGGCGCCAGCGCCGCCTCCTATCTGCCCCACGGGGTGGATGCGTCCAGCGGCGATCTGAATTTCCGCATCCGCAATGACTACGATTTCCCCATCCGCATCGAGGCTTCCTGCCACGATTACGCCCTGTTCATGGCCATTTATAAGGAGTAAACCACTGTGAAAAGGCTGCTTTGCCTGCTATTTGCCGCACTTTTTGCCCTGTGCGCCTGCTGCGAGGAATGGGTGGCGGACGATGACGAAATGCCCGATGAGGACATGGAGGAAATCACCGAGGACGAGATTTTTTCTGAGATTTCTTCTGACGAGGCTTCGGATTCTTTTTCCCTGCCGGACAGTCCCCTGTATTACGGTCAGATTTATAAGACAGGGGGTTACATGTTTGCGGACAAGGAATGCACCCAGCGCATTGCCTCGCTCCGGGGGGGCACCCGGCTGTCCATCTGGTATGTCGACCCCAATGTGGCCTATGTCAAGACCCGTTCGGGCATGGAGCAGGAGGGCTGGATGCTGCGCTCCAAGCTGGATAATGTGACCAGTGCAGACCCGGAAAACATCCCCCCCTACGGTGTAGAGGTCTTTACACTGTGGGCAGAGTGCGTGCAGCCTACCCCCATTCTCGCATCTCCCGAAACGGGCAGCGAGGTGCTGATTACCCTGTATGAGGGGGCGCGGTTTGGCATCATCGGGGTGGAAAATGGCTGGGCCAAGCTGATTTATCACCGGCAATACGGGTATGTGGACACAAGGCTGCTGGATGCGCTGAACCCGGTCAAGGCCGATGTGAACGAGACAGAGGTGGAGGGTCCCATTGCGGTGTACACCTCCTATTATAAGATTACCCTGACCGGCTCCAATCCCTCCCGGATGCACAACATCGAGGTGGCCTGCGCCCGCATGAGCGCCATCCCCCTGGCCCCGGGGGACAAGCTGGATTTCAATGCGCAAATCGGCCCTTACCGGGCATCCACCGGGTATGAAAAGGCGGGCACCATCACGGCCTCCGGGCTGGTGGATAACTACGGCGGCGGCACCTGTCAGGTGTCCTCCACCACCTATAATGTGCTGCTGCAATTGCCCGGCATGTACGTCCTCAAGCGCCGGGCTCACGGCCCTTCGGGTGCCTCCTACCTGCCCCACGGCGTGGATGCGGCGGTGGGCAATAAGGCGCTGAACCTGGTGTTCCGCAATGACTATGATTTCACCATCCGCATCGATGCCTCCGCCCAGGACGGCGCACTGTTCATCGCCTTCTGGAGAGAAGACCCGGAGTAAAGGGGTGCGGGGGGCTCTGTTAAAGCGGAAAGGGCAGAGCCGAATAGAGTGGAGAGTGGAGAGTGGAGAGTGGAGATTTGAGTTTGTTGTGATATGATCTTTTCCCACTTGCCTTCTCAATATTTTCTGCTGGATAATCGAACGAAAATTGCCCCTCCGCTTGCCAATCAAATAGAACCGTTCTTCCATTTGCCAATCAAACAGGAATTTTTTTTCATGCCAAACAGGAAAACAAAAGCCCACCGGACAACGAATCATCAAAACAAAATCCATCTCCACTCTCCACTCTCCACTCTCCACTCTAACCGAGGGAGTTCCCCGTTCTATGCGGAGCTCCCCACCCTAATTTCGTGTCGGGTCTTGCTTTTTTTTCGCATATCGTATATAATAGGAAGTGCGAAAGCAGGCAGGAGGGAAGGCAATGTACAGGCTGTTATTCAGAACAAGCACCCCGGATGAAGCGCAGGCTCTGGACGGGCTGATGGAATGGGCAAGGGAGGGCTTTTTTGCGCCCCTTTTTGCGCCGGATGACGGGGAAGTGGCCCGGATTTTGTCCGAAAAGCAGCCGGATGCCCTGATCTGGTGCGCCGAAGCGTCCGGCCTGGATGCCTTCCTGAAGGAATATCATCCCCTTGTGCCCGTGCTGGAATTGCCTGAGATTCAGGCGGATCGGCCGGGGGCATTGAAGGATTTGCGGCGGCTTTTGAACCGCTATCATGCCGATTTTTCGGATGACTGCTGGGACGGGAATACGCTGCAGACCGTTATCCGGGACGAGGAAACCAGGGCACTGCTCACCGGGGTCTACAAAAACGGGGCGGATATCAGGCGGATGCTGCGCCTCATGCGGGTGCCGGTTGATTTTGATGCGCCCTGCGCGGTCATCAAAATGGATATGCCCCAGGGCGAGCTTTATATGTCCACCCGCTGGCATCACGGGATGGATCGGCTGGAAAACGCCCTGCGGAGCAATTTCTTCGGACGGGAAGGGCAGGGCATCTGGTATGTGTGCGCCGTCTTGTCCGCCAGAAGCGTGCTGCTGTGCGCGCTGCCTATGGTGCAGGGTGCGCCGGAAAAGATTGACCAGGCCGCTCTGGAGCATGTGTTTGATGCCCTGGCCAATGCAAGGGAATATCTGGATTTGGATATTTCGGTTGTGGATTGTAAGCAATATGACTCGGTGCTTGAGCTGGCTAACAGCCTGTGACCGGGGATGTACAGATAAAAAGGAGTGCTGAATATGGGTTTGTTTGGCAATATCGTGCGCGGACAATTGATTGATGTGATCGAGTGGAAGGACAATACCACCACCACCATGGTGCACCGCTATGATTGCGGCGGCAAGGAAATCATGATGGGCGCTCAGCTGACCGTCCGGGAAGGACAGGTGGCTGTGATGGTCAATGAGGGGCAGCTGGCCGATGTGTTCACCCCCGGCCGGTATGAGCTGCAGACCCAGAATATGCCCGTGATGACCGCACTGCGCTCCTGGAAATACGGCTTCAATTCCCCCTTCAAGGCCGAGGTTTACTTCGTCAATACCCACCAGTTCCTGGACCAGAAGTGGGGCACATCCAACCCCGTGATGATGCGGGACAGCGACTTTGGCATGATTAGGCTGCGTGCCTTTGGCATCTACTCCTTTGCGGTGCAGGATGCCAAGGTGTTCCTGCGGGAGGTGTTCGGCACAAACGGCCAGTTTACGGTGGATTATGTGACCGGGCAGATCAAGCGCACCATCGTGTCCGGCCTGTCCGATGCCATTGCCCAGAGCAAGATTCCTGCCCTGGATCTGGCGGCTAACTATGACGAATTGGGCGCCTATGCGCTGCAGACCCTGTCGCCCCGGCTTTCGGGCATGGGTCTCAAGCTCACCTCCTTCGTGATCGAGAACATCTCCCTGCCCGAAGAGGTGGAAAAGGCCATGGATCGGCGCACCTCCATGGGGGTTGTGGGCGATCTGAATAAGTACACCCAGTTCCAGGCCGCCGAGGCCATGCGGGAGGCCGCCAATAATCAGAACGGCTCCGCCGGTATGGGCGTGGGCTTCGGCGCAGCGGCTATGATGGGTCAGATGATGAACCAGAATATGAATCAGAATACGAATCAGGCTGCGAATCAGGCTGCCCCCAATCAGAACGCCGGCCAGTCCTATTGCGTGTCCTGCGGGAAGGCCATTCCGGCCGGCGCCCGGTTCTGCCCCGAGTGCGGCGCGCCCCAGAGCGCGGTATGCAAGGGCTGCGGTGCCAAGCTCAGCGCCGGCGCCAAGTTCTGCCCCGAATGCGGGACAAAAGCCTGAATTCAGAGTGAAGAGTGAAGAGTGAAGAGTGGAGAGTGGAGATTTGAGTTTGTCTTGATTAAACATTTCCCAAAACCATCCACTATATAAAATTCAATATATCGGTAAAAAAAC
>R19__coassemble_291_pt1 | contig 25192 bp, 20 predicted proteins | sample R19__metabat2_low_PE_041 | metagenome-assembled genome bin R19 | reverse complement strand
AAGTTATGCTTCTTTGGATCGGTTCAGCCGGATATTTCGGGGAGGGGGGCAGTATTTCATTCGGATAGCCCGACTGACTTTCTTCATATAAGTTACGCTTCTTTGATTTGGTTCAGCCTGATATTCCGGGGGAAAGTACCCATCCGGATACTTCGGCTGACCTTTTTCATACGGATTACGCCTCATTGGATCGGTTCAGCCGGACATCCCTGCCCTGAAGCGCCAGCACCTGGCATTTTTCCTTATCAAACAGCCGGGAATAGATCCGCTCGGTATAGCGTTTTCTCAGGTCGGAGGGGGTCAGATTTGTGCTGATTGCGGTGCAAAGTCCCCTGCTTCTGCGGCTATTGAGCAGGTTATAAAGCTGTTCCACCGTGACATTTTCCAGCAAGGGCTCCATGCCCAGGTCATCCAGCACAAGCAATTGCGCCTGAAACAGCCTTTGTGCGCGGCTTTCCCGGCCATAAAAATCGTTCCGCAATTCCTGCAAGGCCTCAAAGGCGGTCATGAAGCACACATCCAAGCCCCGTTCGGCCGCCCGGCGGGCAATGCAGTGCAGCAGGTAGGTTTTGCCCAGTCCGCTGGAGCCCGAGATGAGCAGATCCTGCCTTTTTTTCTCGAAGGATTGGGCAAATTCGGCGCACTTATCCCGTGCAAAGGTCATCTGTCTGCGCTGGGATACCCCCAGGGAGGGCAGAATTTCATCGGAGAAAACCCCTTCATCGAACTGCTCGAAGGTCTCCTCCTGATCCCCCTCCTGCGCCCGGAGAGCGGCCTCGATGCGCCTGAGGCACTCGCAGGGGATGTTGTTTTGCTCCCCCACAAACCCGGTATCGCCGCATTTTTCGCAGGTGCAGACGGGCTGCAGATAGTCCTCCGGCAGATTATTTTGCCGGAGCAATGCCCGGATTTCTTCATTATATCTGGCCATTTCCCGTTCGGGATCAAAGGGCAGACTGCCCCCCAGGGAGCCCTCGATGAAGGACAAAACCATTTTGTGACGAGATTGCACCTTTTCCCTGATGCGCCCATCCGCACAGAAGGCCTGTTCCATGCGCATTTCGGTGATTTTTGCGTTCTCTTCCCGGATCAGGCGCAGCTTTTCCAGCGCATCCCTGCGCAGTTGTGGGTTCATTTGGATTCCTCCTTCAACAGCTCGCTCAGCAGATTGGCCTGACTGAGCACCCGGTCATCATCCGCCTGCGAATAGTCTCGCTGGGTATATTGCTGGGCGGACACCGTTTTGCCCGATTCCCTTCTGGAGGGGGTGCGGCTCTGGGCTTCCTGCACGCTATGGATGTTTTCCGCCTGATAGCTCTGCAAAACCCGGTCAATATAGCGCATTTTGCCCCCCTCTGCCCCGGCGGCCAGGGATGCGGCATAGAGAATCACATCCTCGCCGTGACCGGCATTTTGCCAGGCATTCAGCCAATCCCTGTCTGCCTTGGTGATGCGTCCCCTATGGCCGCAGGCATCGAAAATTTTGTGCAAAAGGGCATCCCGCCGGTCGATTTGTTTGAGATATTCCTCCACCTTTTCGGGGGTATCCAGCCCCTTTTCCTGCCAGCTCAGGGCCAATTCGGAGGCCTTGTCGATATATTTTTGCCCATGCTTTTTGCATTCCCTGGCCGACAAAAGCGCCACCTGCGGGGAGACGCCGTTGGCCTCCATCTCCTTCAGGGAATTGGCCACGGCCTGCAAATCGGGGGCAACCAGCCCCAGGGCATCGGCATAGGCCTTCACCGCCCTGGTTTTTTCCTCGCTCCGGGCGATGCCCTTTGCGGTGCGCTCCGGGGTTTGCTCCCTGAGACGCAGCAAAATGCCGTCCAGATATTTGAAGGAGGGGACGGTGGCGGATGTCATGAGGGCGCAGGCATTCTGGATGGCAGCCTCTTCAAAATGCCACACCTGCACCCACTTGGTATACAGCGCCGTTTCGTCATCGGTGGGGATGGTGCGGATGCCGATTCGGCGCAGTACGGCGGCCGCCCCGGAGCGCATTTGCTGATTCAGGCTGAGATAATGCTCGGCATCCTCCCCCGAAACCACCTGCTCATCATGCATCCTGGCGGCCAGCTTCTGCGCCCGCTGAAAGGAAAAATGCTTGCCGCTGGTCAATTTCATATGCCCCAGCAGCACCATGACCGCCTCCGGGGAAAGCTTCAGGTCCTGCACCCATTCATAGGCCAGGGCAATCTCGGCGGTTGTGACCTTGCGCTCATCCCCAAACAGGGCGTAGACCCCCTCGGAAAAGGCGATAAAGCCCTCGTCCGCCTCAAAAACATTCACCTGACCGGTGAGCTTGCGCTGGGCGGCGGAATAAAAGCGCAATGCAGGGTTATCCCCCCCTGAGGAGGACATCAGCCCCCGCCTTTCCCAGTAGCGCACGGCCGCCTCCGCCCGGGACACATCCATGTTCAGCTCCCCGGCGATGGACTGCACCGAGGCATCCGCATCCCCCCGCAGGGCATGATACAGCCCCATGACATAGAATTTGACATAATCCCCCTCGGCATAGGGCAGATAATCGCTGACAAAGGCATTTTCCAGGGGTGTTGTGCCGAATAAAAGCATTCCCTCGTCCCGTTCAAGCATTCCTTTTCCCTCCCGAAAATTGCGAAAGCAGCACTGCGCCCAGCATCAGCACACAGCCGATATACCCGGCGACCGTCATTTTTTCCCCCAGCAGGGCGGCCCCGCCCAATACAGAGAAAACCGATTCCAGACTCAGAAGCAGGGCGGCATGGGCGGGGTTTGTATGCTTTTGCCCGATGGTCTGCAGCGTAAAGGCCACCGCCGTGGACATGATGCCCACATACAAAATGGCGGGCAGTGCATCCAGATAGCCCTGCAGGGTGGGGGTCTCGGTGATCAGCAGGGCAATCAGATAGAAGATGCCGCAGGACAAAAATTCGAAAAAGCACAGGCAGGTGGAATCCCTTTTTCTGCCGAAATGGTCGGTTGAGAGGATCTGCAATGCCCAGAATACGGCACTGCCCAATTCCAGCACCACCGCCCCGTTGAAGGTGAACCCGCCCTCCGTCACGCACAAAAGATAGAGTGCAGGCACGGACAGACCCAGCGCGGCCCAGTGCAGCACCGAGACCCTGTTGCCGAAAATCAGCCCGATCACAGGCACCAAGACCACATACAGGGCGGACAAAAAGGCGCCCTGTCCCGCCCCCATATACCGCAGCCCCTCCTGCTGCAGGGCAGAGGCGATAAAGAGGGCGGCACCTACCACACACCCACCCGGCGCATCCTTGAGGGACAGGCGCACAGCCCCCGGCCTTCTTTGGCGGATGAGGATAACTGAAAGCTGGGAAAACGCGCCCAGCAAAAACCGTGCCGTGCCGAAGGAGAAGGTGCCCAGATACCGGGTCACATCCCGTTGGAATACAAAGGCAAGACCCCAGATGATCGCAGCGGCCAGGGGCAGCAGCAGATATTTTCCTTCACTCCGTTGGGCTGTCATCGCCTTGACTCCCGCTTTCCTGCAATTTACTTTGATGCTTTTTGTATATGAGAAGCCCTGCCAGCGTCAGCACGCCGGTGATGCCGTACACGATGCCGGCCACCACATACTGCTGTTCGCTGAGCTTTGCCCCGAATATGGCGGAGGAAATGACGGAGGGAATGCGGGCAATGGTGGTGAGCCAGACAAAATCCCATGTGCTGATGGGGGTCAGCCCGCACAAATAAACCAGCACATCCTTGGGCGTTCCCGGAATCAGATACAGCAAAAAGACCGTCCATTTCAGCCTGCCCTTGTTCTTCATCCATTTCCAGGATTCGATTTCTTCCTTGCTGACAAACAGCTCAACGAACCTCCGTCCCAGCTTTTTGACCAGCAGGAAAATCAGCGCCGCACTCAGGGCAGACCCGATCAGGCATAAAATCGTTCCCTCGATGATGCCAAAGGCGTAGCCTGCCCCGATCTCAAAGGGCTCGCCCGGGATGATGGCCACCACCACCTGCAAGGCGGTTATGCCGATCATAATGAGCTTTCCCCAAATGCCCTTATCCTGCACCATTTGCCGGAATTCTTCGGGCTCACTCAGCGTATTGACCAGGGGCTTGCCGATAAAAATCCACACCAGAACAAAGAATAAAATCAAAATCCCAACAGACGCAAGGCCGATCACCCGCTTTTTTTTCAGCAGCCTGATTTCTTCCTCGCTCATGCCGGTCGTATCTATCTTCAGCTTTTTGAACCAGCTTGCAATTTTTTCCTTCAATTTACCCTTCATATGATCCTCCGTATGCAGGAAGGTGCTTTTTGCCCGGCGCACAATCCTTCAATTCTATTATAACATTTTTCTTTTTGCCTTTCAACGATAAAATCCCAAAAAATTCCTTTTACTTTTGGCCCGTTCAGTGGTAAAATAGCATTTGTACATCACTTTGAGCAAACGAGGATGTGAGCGGTTTGACAGATTCAGTCAATCAATTGCAGGAAATTGCCCTGCGTATCCGGGAAATGCGCCTGATTATGGGCATGAGCATGGCGCAAATGGCCGAAAAAACGGGTCTGGATGAGACCCTGTATGAATCCTACGAATCCGGGCAGGTGGATTTGCCCTTTTCCTTTATCCACAAGTGCGCCCTGGCCTTTGGTATTGAAATTACCGATTTGCTGGAGGGACACAGCGCCCATTTGTCCAATTATACGGTGACCCGCCGGGGCAAGGGCGTGGTGACTGCCCAGGAAAAGGGCATCCGAATCCAGAACCTGGCGCCCATGTTCCATGGAAAGATCGCCGAGCCCTACTGGGTGCGCTACGATTATTCCCGGGAACAGCAGTTCAAGCCCATTCATCTGGCCACCCACTCGGGGCAGGAGTTTGACCTGGTTCTGTCCGGCACCCTGAAGGTGCAGATCGGCGACCATATCGAGCTATTGAATGACGGCGACAGCATTTATTATAATTCCTCCACCCCCCACGGCATGATTGCGGTGGATGGGCATGACTGCCTGTTCCTGGCGGTGGTGCTGCCCGGTGAGGAAACGGAGGAAAAGAAAATCCGGCAGAACCTGGTGTCCGCCGGGCAAATGGAAAAGCTCATCTGCGAAAAATTCATCCACACGGTGGAAAACGAGCAGGGGCAGTTGCAGGAAATCACCTTTGAAAACGAGGATTCCTTTAATTTTGCCTTTGATGTGGTGGATGCGGTGGCCGACCGGTATCCTGACAGGCTGGCTCTTTTACATCTGGATGCCCTGGGGCAGGAAAGGCGCTTTACCTTCAAGGATATGAAGCGTGCCTCCGCCCAGTGCGCCAACTATTTCCTTTCCATGGGCATTACCAAGGGGGATCGGGTCATGCTGGTGCTCAAGCGGCACTGGCAGTTCTGGCCGGCGATCCTGGCGCTGCATAAGCTGGGCGCTATCGCCATTCCGGCCACCAACCAATTGCAGGCTCACGATTTTGCCTACCGCTTTGAGGCGGCCGATGTGAAGGCCATACTGTGCACGGCGGATGGGAATACCGCAGGCCAGGTGGAGTCTGCCCTGGAGGAATCGGGGCGTGAGCTGCTCAAAATCATCGTGGGGGGCGAAAGAGGGGGCTGGCGGAATTTCGACCGGGAAAGCGCATTGTTCTCCCATGCCTTCCAGCGGAGCAGCACAACCCCCTGCGGGGACGACCCCATGCTGATGTTCTTCACATCCGGCACAACCGGGTATCCCAAGATTGCGGTGCATTCCTACAAGTATCCCCTGGGACACTACATCACGGGCAGATACTGGCATACCGTGCGAAGGGACGGGCTGCATTTCACCATCTCGGATACGGGCTGGGGCAAGGCACTGTGGGGCAAGCTGTACGGGCAGTGGATGTGCGAGGGCGCGGTGTTCGCCTATGACTTTGACCGGTTTGATGCCAAGGCCATATTGCCCTTGTTCGCCAAATATCACATCACCACCTTCTGCGCGCCGCCTACCATGTACCGCATGCTGCTGCGGCAGAATATGGCGGATTACGATTTGTCCTCTCTGGAGCAGTTGACCACGGCGGGGGAGGCCATGAACCCGGATGTGGCGCGGCGCATCGAGGAAATCACCGGTCTGTGCGTGATGGAGGGCTTTGGGCAGACCGAAACCACCCTGTCCATTGCCAATCTGGTGGGCAGTGTGCGCAAGCCCGGCTCTATGGGCAAGCCCGTGCCGCTGTATGACATTTGCCTGCTGGACAGGGAGGGCAACCCCGTGTCCCCCGGCACAACGGGCGAAATCTGCATCCGCACGGACAAAAAGAAGCCCTGCGGACTGTTCCTGGGCTACTGGCATGATGCCGCCCGCACGGACGATGTGTGGCATGACGGCTGGTATCACACGGGGGATGTGGCGTGGATGGACGAGGACGGCTATTACTGGTATGTGGGCAGGGCGGACGATGTGATCAAGTCCTCCGGCTACCGCATCGGCCCCTTCGAAATCGAATCGGTCATTATGGAACTGCCCTATGTGGTGGAGTGCGGCGTATCCCCTGCGCCCGACGAGGTGCGGGGACAGGTGGTCAAGGCCAGCATCGTTTTGTCTAAGGACAAGCAGCCCAGCGAGGAGCTGAAAAAGGAAATTCAGGATTATGTCAAGTCCCGCACGGCACCCTACAAGTATCCCCGCATTGTGGTGTTCCGGGATGAATTGCCCAAGACAAGCAACGGAAAGATTCAGCGCAATCTGCTGTAACCATAATTCCTGGGGAAACCGGCCTTTTCATGCCGAAAAGGTCGGCGCCCGACTGGCGTCAGTGCCTGACACGCATGGGTTTTCCCCAGACCCTATGCCAGCGGGGCTCCCGCCCTTGAAAAGGCATAATTAATTGGGTAAGCTTGTGCCAAATTACCTTGACTATTTTTTGAGAAAATCCGAACTGATTTGATCAGCGCGTCCAGAGGTGAAAAATATGGAGAACATGATTGAAAATCCCCTTCTGAAGGGCTTTTATCCCGATCCGTCCATCTGCCGGGCGGGGGATGATTACTATATGGTCACATCCTCCTTCTCCTTTTTCCCCGGCATTCCCGTGTTTCACAGCAAGGATCTGAAGCATTGGGAGCAGGTGGGGCATGTGATTGACCGGCCGGAGCAAATGACCTTTTCCTGCCGGGACATTTCGGGGGGACTGTATGCCCCCACCATCCGCTTTCATGAGGGAATTTTCTATGTGATCTGCACCAATGTCACCAATATCGGGGACTTTGTCTGCACGGCAAAAGATCCTGCGGGGGCATGGTCTGAGCCTCACATCATCAAGGGCGCACGGGGCATTGACCCCTCCCTTTTCTGGGATGAGGACGGCACCTGCTATATGTGCGGCAATGCGGGGATCGACAAGCCCGGTCAGGACTTTGGCATCTGGTGCGCCCGGTTTGACACGGAAAAATTTGCCATTGACGAGCCCCATTGGCTGTGGGCAGGGGCGCTGATTGCCGCCCATGCCCCGGAAGCGCCCCACATTTATAAGAAAAACGGCTGGTATTACCTGATGATCGCAGAGGGCGGCACGGAGGAGTACCACGCTGTGACCATCGCCCGGTCGCGGGATATCTTCGGCCCTTATACGGGCTTTCGGGGCAATCCCATTTTGACGCACCGGCATCTGGGGCTTGATTACCCCATCGCCAACACGGGTCACGGCGATTTGTTTGAGACCCAAAAGGGCGAATGGTACATGGTGCTGCTGGCCAGCCGCCTGTGCGCCGGGCATAAGGTGCTGGGAAGGGAAACCTTTATCGTGCCGGTGGACTTTTCGGGGGAATGGCCGGTGGTGAACAAGGGCGTGGGCAAGGTGGAATTCCTCTGCCCGGATGCCGGTCTGCCCGAATGCCCCTATGATGAGCCGGACGGGAACGATTTTCATGCCCTGTGCTGGAACTGCCTGGGTACGCCGGATAACCAGCCGGTCAGGATTTTGGATGCCCATACCCTGACGATCCGCTGCATTGACACCCCTGTTTTGCCCTGCAGGGGGGAAAATCCGGATTATGCCGCCCATGCTCTGGGCTTTTACGGCAGAAGGCAGCAGCATATGTCCTTTGATGCCGGTGTAAAGGTCGCCCCGCCCATGGATGAAAGGGCGGTCTGCGGACTGGGGGTCATGCAGTCCAATCATTCCTGGCTCAGGGTGGAGCTTGTGAAGAAAAAGGACGGCATGCTGGCCCGGCTCATCCGCAGCAGAGTGCCGGAAGAAAATGCCGCCCACCGGTATGACTGGCAGGAAATCCGGTGTGATGTGCTGGCGGAAAAGGAATTTGAGGGGGAGGAAGCCCTCCTTTCCATCCATGATGAGATGAACGATTACGCCTTTTTTGTCAACGGCACGCCGCTCGGTCATGCGGACGGGGGATTTTTGGGCTCGGACATCAGCATGGGCTTTATCGGGGCTTATGTCGCTCTGTTTGCCTCGGGCAACGGGCAGGATACGGGGCTTGAAGCGAAGTTTTCCGATTTTAGCTATCGGGGAATCTGAGGAGGAAGAAGCAATGAAGCGCAAGGCTTGGCTGGCTCTATTGGCTGTCGTGTGTCTGATGACCTGCGTGTGCATGGGCGAGGAAACGGCTCAGCAGACCATGCAAGAGCCGGAAATCACCGTGCTGGGCGAGGGGGAAAAGACCTTTGCCTTTCAGGTGACTTTGGCGGACGGAACGGAATTGTTCTACGAAATCCATACCGATGCCCAGACCGTGGGGGAAGCCCTGAGCAGCCTGGGGCTGATTGAGGGGGAGCAGGGGCCCTGGGGACTGTACATCAAGACGGTCTGCGGCGAAACCCATGATTATGCCACGGACGGCAAATATTGGGCCTTTTACATTGACGGCGCCTATGCCATGTCGGGCGTTGACCTGACGCAAATCGATGAAGCAAGCAAGTACATGCTCAAGGCAGAGTAAGCTGACAGCCGCAGATATTGCGGTGTTTGGCATGCTGGGCGGGGTGATGTATGCCTCCAAGGAATTGATGGCGGCCCTGCCCAACATTCACTTAATCGGGGTGTTCATCACGGCCTCCACGCTGGTTTACGGGGTGCGGGCGCTGTATCCGCTGTACACCTTTGTGTTTTTGTGCGGCCTGTTCGGGGGGTTCAACCTGTGGTGGGTGCCCTATCTGTATGTGTGGACGGTGCTGTGGGGGGCGGTCATGGGAGGCAGAAGGGTGCCGGTGAAAAGCCGGCTGCGCTATCCCTTTCTGGCGCTTTTGTGCGGACTCCACGGGCTTTTGTTCGGCGTACTGTATGCCCCCTTTCAGGCCATTGTTTTCGGGCTGAATTTTCAGCAGACCCTGGCCTGGATCGGGGCGGGATTGCCCTTTGATGTGACCCACGGCATCAGCAATCTGCTGTGCAGCCTGGTGCTGGTTTATCCCCTGGAAAGGCTGATGAAACGGGCAAAAAAGGGCGGCATCTGACCTTGAATTGCATAGAACAGGCAGTCCTTCGCGGGGCTGCCCCTTCATTTAAGGAGTTGCGGATTCAATCAGTTCGGATTTTCTCAAAAAATAGTTCTTCAAAATAAGGTGATTTGGCACAGTTTTACCCTCTGAACTGTGAAAAAATATGCCTTTTCAAGGGCGCATAGGCTTTGGAAACCCCCTTTTTTCCCCAAGTAACTTTTGTGACCAGTATCAACCCCGTCTTCAATAATTTAAAATTATGCCTTTTCCGGGAAGGGGTCTGGGGAAACCCGCCTTTTCAGCATGAAAAGGCCGGTTTCCCCAGGAATGAATCAGAAAAAAATAAAATTTTTCCGAACATTTTTCCTGAAAAACACTGGTAATATTCGATTTTATGTGGTACAATAACCGCTGTGTCCCAAACGGGGCGCAACGAACGGGAGGCACCATGCTATGGAAAAGGTCAAGCGCGGGGAGAGGCTGGCTGTGATGGCGCAGATTTTGCAGCAGTCCCCCAACAAAATATTCTCATTTTCCTATTTCTGCGATTTGTTCGACACGGCCAAATCCACCGTCAGCGAGGACACCGCCATACTGTCCCGGGCCTGCCGGCATTTTGGGTTAGGCACGGTGGAAACGGTCATCGGCGCATCGGGGGGTGTGCGGTATCGCTGCACAAACAAGACGGTGCAGAACTTTCCCTTTGTGCAGAGCCTGGCAGAGCAGCTGTGCGACGAAAGCAGGGTGCTGCCCGGGGGGTATCTGTATTTTTCGGATATATTGTCCGACCCGGAACTGGTGGGCAAAATCGGGCGGCTGATTGCCGGATTGTACTACACCGAGCCGGTGGATTTTGTGCTGACCATGGAAACCAAGGGCATCCCCATGGCACTGGAAACGGCGGGGGCGCTGCATGTGCCGCTGGTCATTGCCCGGCATTCGGTCAAGGTTTATGAGGGCAGTGCGGTCAACATTTCCTATGTGTCGGGGTCGGGCAAAATCGAGACCATGGCGCTTTCCCGCCGGGCGGTCAAGGAAGGGCAAAACGCCCTGATTGTGGATGATTTCACCCGGGGCGGCGGCACGGCGGAGGGTCTGAAGGCTCTGATGCATGAGTTCAATGCCCAGGTCACCGGGGTATGCTTTTTGCTGGCGCTGGAGGATCAGGCCAGGCAGTTTGCCCCCAATGAGCGGGCGCTGATGGTGATGGACGAAATCAAACAGGGGGACAGAAGGGCCAATGTGCGCCCCTCCGGATGGGTATAATCATATGCTTGCAATCATCGGACTGGGCAATCCCGGGGAAAAGTATGCCCATACCAGGCATAACGCCGGGTTTGATACCATTGAGATATTGTCCCAGAAGCTGGATATTCCGGTCAAGAAAATCAAGTGCAAGGCACTGCTTGGGGAAGGAATGACTCAGGGGCAGAAAATTGTGCTGGTCAAGCCCCAGACCTTCATGAACGACAGCGGGCTGTGCGTGAGCGAGATTCTGAATTGGTATAAGCTGACCCCTTCGCAGGTCTTGCTGATTGTGGATGACATTGATTTGCCCTTTGGCGCCGTGCGCATCCGTGCCAAGGGGGGTCCCGGCACCCATAACGGGCTGCGCTCCATCGTGCAGTGCACGGGGTCGGGGGATTTTCCCCGCATCCGCATCGGCATGGGCGCACCAGCGGAAAATTATGATCTGGTGGACTGGGTGCTGGGGCATTTCAATACCCAAGAGGACAGGAAAATCGCCTTTGATGCCTATATGACCGCCGCTGATGCGGCCATCGAATTTGTGAAAAACGGCGTGAATGCCGCCATGAACGCCTTCAACAGCAGAAAAAATGCTCAACCAACTGCTTGATCTATTGGCGCAAAGCCCGGCCTTTCAACGGGTTCTTGCTGCCTGTGAACAAAAACAGACTGCCGCGCTGTATGACCTGTGCGAGGGACAGCGGGCTGCTTTGGCATGCGCGTATTGCGCAAAAACGGGCAAAAAGGGGCTGCTGATTGCCCCCAATGAAAGCAGCGCATTGCGGATCTATGAGGATTGCCAAAGCTGGCTGAACGGGCGCGCGGCCTATTTGCCCCCGGAAAATCTGGTGTTCACAAGGGGCGCAGGGGGCAGGGAGGCGGACTACAGGCGCATGGAATCCCTCACGAGGGTTTTGAGCGGCAAGGCGTGCCTGCTGGTCTGCACCATTGAGGCGCTGCAGACCCGTTTGCCCGATCCGGGACAGGTGCTTGCCCATACGCAAACCCTGAAAAGAGGGCAGGTTTGCGACCGGGAGGGGCTTTTGCGGGCTCTTGTCCGGGCCGGATACGAGCATGTCAGCCTGACCGAGGGGGCGGGGCAGTGCGCCATGCGGGGGGAAATCATCGATGTTTTTCCGCCCGATGCCCCCAATCCCTTCCGGATTGAGTTTTTTGACACCGAGATTGACACCATCCGCGCCTTTGACCCTATGACCCAGCGCAGCGCAGAGGGGCTGGAGGAGGCGGTCATTCATCCCGCCCAGCCCTTTTTGTACGGCGAGGAGGAATGCCGGGAGGCGGCCGATGCTTTGCGGCAGATGGCCACCGATCAGCTGAACCGTCTGCCCCGGGAGATGCTGGAATATGCCCCCCTGCCCGATGAGGATGAACCATCCCATGCCTATGTGCAGGGCGCCAGCGGAGTGCGGCGCATGCTGGATGATGCGGACACGCTGCAGCAGGGTATGCCCCTGGAAAATGCCCGGCTGTTTGCCGGTGTTTTGACCCCCTACAGGGTGAAATTATCCGACTGGCTGGGGGATTTTTGCGTGTTCGTCGATACCCCGGAGAACGTCCGGGGACGGGCGCAGGACAGGCGGGAGGGCTTTTTGGAGGAATTCAAGCTGGCTCTGGAGCGGCGGGAGTGCATCCCCGCCCAGCAGTGTCTGGTGATGGATTTTGATGAGGTATGGGCGGGCTTTGACGGCGCCCCTGCCGTGCTTTTGCAGGATTTTCTCCGGGGCATGAGCGGCATCGTCCCCGATGTGACCTTGCCCTTTCCGGGAAAAAATGCCGAAAAATATTTAGGACGGGTGCCCGAATTGGTGCGTGATGTGCGGGCATTGGCGGACGGGGGCTTCAGAATACTGCTGTTGTCCGGCGGACAGGCCAGAGCCACCCGTTTGCAGACCGCCCTTCGGGAACAGAAGCTTTTGCTTCCCATCGGGAGCGGGGGGGATGCTTTGCTCCCCGGTGCGCCCATCATTTTCCCGGCCACATTGTCCCGGGGCTTTGTGTGCGAGGAAATGAAGCTCGCCCTTTTGTCCGATACCGATTTGTTCGGCGCAGGCTACAAAAAGGCCAGAAAGACCCGGACAAGCAGCGAGAAAATCGATGCCTTTACCGACCTGAAGGAAGGGGACCCGGTGGTGCATGAGCATCACGGGGTGGGCATTTTCCGGGGAACGGTGAGGCTGCAGACCGAGGGCACCTGGCGGGATTATGTGCTGATTCAGTACAGGGGAAGCGACAAATTATATGTCCCGGCCGACCAGTTTGACCGGGTGCAGAAATATATCGGCTCGGCGGACAGTATGCCCCCCCTGAATTCTCTTGGCGGGGGGGACTGGGAAAAGCAGAAAAAGCGGGTCAAGGCGGGGCTGAAGAAGCTGGCCTTTGATCTGGTGAAATTGTATGCCGACCGCAAGTCCACCCCGGGGCATGCCTTTGCCCCCGATACCATCTGGCAGAGGCAGTTTGAGGATGCCTTTCCCTATGAATTGACCCCTGACCAGACCCAGGCCGTGCAGGACATCACCCGGGACATGGAGCAGCCGGTCAATATGGACAGGCTTTTGTGCGGCGATGTGGGCTACGGCAAAACGGAGGTGGCGCTGCGGGCGGCCTTCAAGGCGGTGCAGGATTCCAAGCAGGTGGCATTGCTTGCCCCCACCACCATTCTGGCGCAGCAGCATTATGAAACGCTTGTCCGGCGGCTGGGGGAGTTTCCCGTGAATGTGGATGTGCTGTCCAGGTTCAAGTCCCCGGCTGCCCAGAAGGATACGCTTCGCAAATTGGCCTTGGGGCAGATTGATATTCTGGTGGGCACTCACCGCATCCTGGGCAAGGATGTGCAGTTCAAGGATCTGGGGCTGCTGATTGTGGATGAGGAGCAGCGGTTTGGCGTGCAGCACAAGGAAACCATCAAGCGCATGAAAACCAGTGTGGATGTGCTGACCCTTTCGGCGACCCCCATCCCCCGGACGCTGCATATGTCCATGGTGGGGGTGCGGGATATGAGTTTGCTGGAAACGCCCCCCGAGGAGCGGCTGCCCGTGCAGACCTATGTGATTGATTATTCGGATGCCGTGGTGCGGGATGCCATCCGCAGGGAGCTGAACCGGCAGGGACAGGTCTATTTCCTGTACAACCGGGTGCGCTCCATCGACCAGTTTGCCGCCCGTTTGCGCACCCTGGTGCCTGAGGCACGCATCGGGGTGGGGCATGGGCAGATGAAGGAGCAGGCGCTGGAAGATCTGATGCGGGACTTTTATGAGGGCAATATCGATGTGCTGCTCTCCACCACCATCATCGAAAACGGTCTGGATGTGCCAAAGGCCAACACGCTGATTGTGTTTGATGCGGACAGGTTCGGATTGTCTCAATTGTATCAGCTCAGGGGACGGGTGGGGCGTTCCAACCGCTCGGCCTACGCCTATTTCACCGTGCGCCCGGATAAAATGCTGACCGAGGATGCGCAAAAGCGTCTGAGCGCCATCCGGGAGTTCACCGAGTTCGGCTCGGGCTTTCGCATCGCCATGCGGGATCTGGAAATCCGGGGAGCGGGCAACATATTCGGCCCGGAGCAGTCGGGCAACATATCCGGGGTCGGGTATGACATGTATGTGCGGCTGATTGAGGAGGCCGTGCGGGAGGCTCAGTGCGCAGAGGGCAAGACCCCTGCCCCGGCTGTATTGGCCGATACCCGGGTCGATCTCAAGGTAGATGCCTTTTTGCCCGCCGATTATGTGCAGGGCGAGGTGCAGCGGATGGAGGTTTACAAGCGCATTTCCTCCGTGCATGACAGGGCAGGACGGGAGGATGTCATTGAGGAATTGATCGACCGCTTCGGGGATGTGCCGGGGAGCGTTCTGCGGCTCATTGATATCGCCCATTTGCGGGGAATCGTGTCCCAATTGGGCGTGACGCGGGTGACCCATCACACGGGGGTCATGACCTTTACCCTGGACGGGGTGCTGATGCCCGATGTGCAGAAATTGCTTTCCGCCATGGAAGAGACGGACAAGAGGCTGGTGTTATCTGCCTCCCGAACTCCCGCCATCCTGCTGCGGGATGCCCGGGCGGACTGCGAAAAAATGCTGATCGGCGCCGTGCCTGTTATGGAAAAATTGCTGAAGAAGCTGGAGAAAAACTGATGAGCAAGGAAGTATTGCGGGCAGAAAACCTGTCCTATGCCTATGAAGGGGAAGAAAAAAAGGCGGTTGACGGCGTGTCCTTTTCGGTCAATGCCGGGGATTTTGTGGCCATATTAGGGCAAAACGGCTCAGGCAAATCCACCCTGGCCAAGCTGCTGAACGGGCTTTATCAGCCAACTTCCGGCAAGGTCTTTGTGCTGGGGATGGATACATCGGACGATAATCTGACCTGGGAAATCCGCCGGGCGGCGGGCGAGGTGTTCCAGAACCCGGATAACCAATTGGTGGCCACCATGGTGCGGGAGGATGTGGCCTTTGGGCTGGAAAATATCGGGGTAAAAACCGAGGAAATGCCAGAAAGAATCGACCGGGCGCTGGAAACAGTGGGCATGAAGGAGCATGAAAGCAAGGCGCCTCACCTGCTTTCCGGGGGACAAAAGCAGCGGGTGGCCATCGCCGGGGTGCTGGCCATGCAGCCCGAAATCATCATATTTGACGAGGCTACCGCCATGCTGGATCCCAAGGGGCGCAGGGAGGTGTTTGACACCGTGCGCCGACTGAACTTGCAGCAGCACATCACCGTGTGCTGGATCACCCATTTTATGGAGGAAGCGGCGCAGGCGGGGTACATTTATGTGATGCAGGATGGGCAAATCACCCTGCAGGGCACGCCCAGGGCGATCTTTTCTCAGGCGGAGGCATTGCGCAAAATGCGGCTGGATGTGCCGCCCATCACGGGGCTGTGCCTGGATTTGCAAAAGGCCGGCATCCCCATTCAGCCCGCCCTCACGGTAGAGGAAATGGCAGCGGAGGTGGAGAAAATTGCTGACGCTTGAAAACGTCTCATTGGTTTATCAGCCCAATACGCCCTTTGAAACGGCCGCATTGAAGGATGTGAGCCTGACCATTCAAAAGGGAGAATTTCTGGCCGTCATCGGGCATACGGGCAGCGGAAAATCCACCTTCGCCCAATTGCTCAACGGGCTTTTGACCCCCACATCCGGGCGCGTTTTGCTGGAGGGGCAGGATGTGCATCAAAAGGGGTTTGACAAAAAAACCCTTCGCCGCCGGGTGGGGATGGTGTTTCAGTATGCCGAAAATCAGCTGTTTGAGGAAACGGTGTACAAGGATATCGCCTTCGGCCCGAAAAATCAGGGGCTGAGCGAGGAGGAAATTTCCCAACGGGTCAAGTATGCCATGGAGCGGGTCGGGCTGGGCTTTGCGCTGTTTGCCGATAAATCCCCCTTTGATTTGTCCGGGGGACAGATGCGCCGGGTGGCCATCGCCGGGGTGCTGGCCATGCAGCCTGATCTGCTGGTGCTGGATGAACCGGCGGCCGGGCTGGACCCCATGGGGCGGCAGGATATGCTTCAGATGGTCAAGGGACTGCACGAGGAGGGGCGCAGCATCGTGATGATTACCCATTCCATGGACGATGCCGCCCGGTATGCCGACCGGATTGTTGTGTTTGACCATGGCCGGGCGGTGATGCAGGGCACGGTGCAGGAGGTCTTCCGGGATGCCGAAAAAATGCTGAGCCTTGGGCTGGATGTGCCCCAGGTTTACCGGCTTTCCCTGGAAATCCGGAAAAAGCATCCCGATTTTCCCCTGTGCCTGCGGCATGAGGATGCGCTGAATGCCCTGAAAATGCTGCTGAAGGGAGGGAATGAGCCGTGCTGAATGCCCGTGACATCACGCTGGGACAGTATTATCCCGGACAAAGCGCTGTGCACCGGATGGACCCCAGGGTCAAGATCTTGCTGCTGATTGTGTTCATTACGGCCGTTTTTCTGCCGGATGATTTGTATGGGCTGATTTTTTCGGGGCTGTGGCTGGTGGCGGCCTGCAGGGCATCCAAGCTGCCCTTTTCCCTGCTTGTCAAGGGACTCAAGCCCCTCAGGGTCATTTTGATCTTCACCTTTGTGCTGAATGTGTTCTTTTCCTCGGATAAGGAGGGGGCGCTGTTGTTTGACCTGGGGTTTGTATCGGTCACGCAAACCGCTTTCCTCAATGCCCTGAGATACCTTTTGCGGCTGGTGCTGCTGGTCATGGGCTCCTCCATGCTGACCCTGACCACGCCCCCCGTGACATTGACGGACGGGATGGAAAGGCTTTTGTCCCCCCTTCGGGTGTTTCATTTTCCCGCCCATGAATTGGCCATGATGATGACCATCGCCCTGCGCTTTATCCCCACCTTGCTGGAGGAGGCCGAAAAAATCATGAAGGCGCAGACCGCCCGGGGCGCGGACTTTGAATCGGGCAAGCTTTTGTCCAGAGCCAAGGCCATGGTGCCCTTGCTTGTGCCTTTGTTTGTATCCTCCTTCCGCCGGGCGGGGGATCTGGCCATGGCCATGGAGGCTCGCTGCTATCGGGGCGGCGAGGGGCGCACCCGGCTGCATGTGCTGAAGGTCGGCAAAAATGATTATCTGGCCATGGCCGTGACCGGGTTCATGCTGGGGCTTGTGATCGCCCAGAAGGTGATTTTCTGATGAAAACGACGGTCATTTATTCGGACAGGAAAACGGTGGGTCTGGAAATGCGCCGGGGGGATGAGGTGATTGTCCGCGCCCCAAGGGGCATCAAAAAGGAGGAGCTGGACAGGATACTGCAGTCCAGACAGGCCTGGATCGAAAAAACAAGGGAAAAGCTGCTTTTTGTTGAGCAAAAAAGCGCCGGGCGCATCATCACCTATGAGGACATGCAGCGCCTGGCGCAACAGGCTATGGAGGTGATTCCCAAAAAGGTGGCCTACTGGTCTAAAATCATCGGCGTTCACTGCAGCCGCATCACCATCCGCAACCAGAAAACCAAGTGGGGCAGCTGCATAGACAATGGGCATCTGAATTTCAACTGTCTGCTGATGCTGGCACCTGAGTATGTGCAGGATGCGGTGGTGGTGCATGAGCTGTGCCATTTGAAGGAAATGAACCATTCCGCCGCCTTCTATGCCCTGATGGATTCCTTTATTCCCAACAGGAAAGAGGCGGAAAATTGGCTGAAAACAGAGGGCAGAGCGCTGATTCATGACGCCTTTTATGCCCAGAGCGAGGGTAAATAGGAAGCATCACCCGGCAAAATATTTTTCCACGGGAAGAAATCACCATCCAGCCCCGTTATATGGGTGTGAGGTGATTGAAATGTGTGAAGTGCTCACGGTTTATCCCAAGGAAAACACCCATGCCCGGTTGCTGATCGGGGATGATGAAAATGCCGTTTATCTGAACGGCGAAAAATGCCCCCTGACCCGGCAGGAATACTCCCTGCTGACCGAACTGGCCCGCACTCCCGGTGACCCGGTGTCCCGGGATAAGCTGCTGAAGAACGCCTGGGGCTATGCCGCCCCCGGAATGACCCGCACGGTGGATGTGCATATCCGCCGGCTGCGCAAAAAGCTGGGGGAGACTGTCATTGCCACCATTTACCGCTGCGGCTATGTGCTGTGTGCGGAAAAATAAAACGCCCCCGGGGACAAATGCGCTCATCCACAGGAGGATGGGCGTTTTTGATTGACAGAAAAGGGATTTTTTTGTATAATTACAGTGCAAAATTCCGCGCCGGGCGCGTTGAAATCGGAGGATGCTTTGTCAGAGGAAAGATTATCGAAAATCAGAAATTTCTGCATTATTGCCCACATCGACCACGGCAAATCCACTCTGGCCGACCGCATTCTGGAAAAAACGGGCGTGTTTGAGAAGCGGGAAATGGTGGATCAGATACTGGATTCCATGGAATTGGAGCGGGAGCGGGGGATCACCATCAAGTCCAAGGCGGTGCGCATGGATTATACCGCAATGGACGGGCAGACCTATGCCCTGAATTTGATTGACACCCCCGGCCATGTGGACTTTGCCTATGAGGTGTCCCGGGCCCTGGCCGCCTGCGAGGGGGCTGTGCTGGTGGTGGATGCCACCCAGGGCGTGGAGGCGCAGACCCTGGCCAATGTGTATATGGCGCTGGACCATAACCTGGAGATCGTGCCGGTCATCAACAAAATTGACCTGCCCTCCGCCCAGCCCGATGCGGTCAAAAAGGAAATCGAGGAGGAAATCGGGCTGGATGCCTCGGAAGCCCCCCTGATTTCGGCCAAAATGGGGATCGGCATTGAGGATGTGCTGGAGGCTGTGGTGCATCAGATGCCCCCGCCAAAGGGGGATCAGAATGCCCCCTTGCAGGCACTTGTTTTTGATGCCGCCTATGACAATTACCGGGGTGCCATCTGCTTTATCCGGGTCATGCAGGGCAGAATTTATCCGGGCATGCGGATGCGCCTGATGCAGACGGGTGCCGAGTTTGATGTGGTGGAGGTGGGGGTGTTCGCCCCCGGTTACCGACCCTGCAGCGAGCTTTTGCCCGGGGATGTGGGCTATGTGGCCGCCTCCATCAAGGATGTGCGGGATACCCGGGTGGGCGATACCATCACGGATGCGGCTAACCCATCCTCTGCTCCTTTGCCGGGCTATCGCCAGGTGCAGCCCGTTGTGTTCTGCGGCATTTATCCGGCGGACGGCGCCGATTACGATGCCCTGAAGGACGCTTTGGAAAAGCTGCGGATGAACGATGCCTCCCTGACCTTTGAGCCCGAAACCAGCCAGGCACTGGGCTATGGCTTCCGCTGCGGCTTCCTGGGGCTGTTGCACATGGAAATCATGCAGGAGCGCCTGGAGCGGGAGTTTGATTTGGATTTGATCACCACGGCGCCCTCGGTCATTTATCAGGTGGTCAAAACGGACGGCACCGAGCTTGCCATCGATAACCCATCCAATTTGCCCTCGGTCAACGAAATTGCCCTGATGCGGGAGCCCTTTGTGCGGGCAACCATCTACACCCCCCAGGAATTTGTGGGGACGCTGATGGATCTGAGCCAGAACAAGCGGGGGGTGTTCATTGACATGCAATACGAGGGCGAACGGGTCAAATTGTCCTATGATATCCCGCTGAACGAGATTATTTTCGATTATTTTGACCAGCTCAAGTCCAGATCCAAGGGCTACGCCTCCTTTGACTATGAGCTGACCGGCTACCGGGAAAGCGAGCTGGTGAAAATGGATATGCTGCTGGGGGGCGAAATCTGCGATGCCTTTACCATGATTGTGCATAAGGACAGAGCCTACGCCCGGGGACGCTCCATTGCCGAAAAGCTCAAGGATGTCATCCCCCGCCAGCAGTTTGAGATTCCCATTCAGGCGGCCATCGGCGGCAAAATCATTGCCCGTGAAACGGTCAAGGCCGTGCGCAAGGATGTGCTGGCCAAGTGCTACGGCGGCGATATTTCCCGAAAGAAAAAGCTGCTGGAAAAGCAGAAGGAGGGCAAAAAGAGGATGCGCCAGTTCGGTACGGTGCAGCTCCCCGGAGAGGCCTTCATGGCTGTGCTGAAAATGGATGAGGACTGAGACAAAGGAGATTTGATATGTCATTTATACAATTAAAGCCGGGCACACTGCTGTCCCCCGTGCCGGCGGCTCTGGTATCGGTGGGCCGGGAAAAAGAAGAAAAAATCGAAGTGAACGCCCTGGCCATTGCCTGGACGGGGGTGGTCAATTCCGACCCGCCCATGGTGTCCATTTCCATTCAGCCCAAGCGCTATTCCTATGATTTTGTGAAGCAGACAGGGGAATTCGTGGTCAATCTGGTGTCCGAGGACATGCTCCGGGGGCTGGATTACTGCGGTGTGCGCTCCGGGCGGGACGAAAATAAGCTGGAAAAGTGCGGCCTGACCCCCATTCCGGCTCAGAATCTGACCTATGCGCCGGCCATTGCCCAGGCACCCGTGTATCTGGGCTGCAAGGTCGAACAGAGCTTGATGCTGGGCAGCCACGAATGTTTTATCGGCAAGGTGGTGTCCGTTGGGGTGCAGGATGATTTGATGGACGAAAACGGCAAGGTCAATTACGGCAAGGCGCATCTGGTGGCCTATAATCACGGGGATTACTGGGGCTTGAGCAGAGCTCTTGGCTTTTTCGGATTTTCGGTGGCCTCCCCCGATGTGCTGAAGCGCCGCATGAAGGAGTTAAGGTAATATGCCGCTGGACGGATTGACCATGGGATTTTTGTGCCGGGAAATGCAGTCCCTTACGGGCGGCCGCATTGACCGGGTGTTTCAGCCCGAAAAGGATATGCTGATTCTGGGCATCCGCACCCAGGGGCGCAATGAGCGGCTGCTGATTTCGGCCTCTCCCGGCATGAGCCGCTTTCATCTGACCAGGCAAACCTATCCCAACCCCCCGGATGCGCCCATGTTTTGCATGCTGATGCGCAAATATCTGCTGGGCGGGCATATTTTGTCCATCCGGCAATTGTACGGCGACCGGCTCATTCAGATTCTGATTGACAACCGGGATGAATTGGGGGAGTCCGGCACAAGGGAGCTGTATTTTGAGGCCATGGGACGGCACAGCAACCTGACGCTGGTCATGAACGGCAAAATCATTGATGCCATCCGCCATGTAAGCCTTGATATGTCCAGGGTTCGCCAGATGCTGCCCGGGCTGCCCTTTGAACTGCCCCCCAGGCAGGATAAGCTGCCCCCGGAGGATTGCACGGCAGAGGGGCTGAAGGAGCGCATCACCCAACAGTCCGGGTCATTCAAAAAGGCTCTGCAGGGGGCGGTGAGCGGACTTTCTCCCATGTCGGCCGGGGAAATGACCCTGCGGGTGACCAATCTGGAAAACCCGGATTGCGCTGATTTGAAGCTGGAGGAAATTCTGCCCAGGCTGTCCGGCTTTCTGACCCGTTTGGACAGCCTTTATGCCCCTGTTTTGCTGGAAAATGAGGCGGGCGAGCGGGTGGATTTCTTCCCGTTCCCCTATTTTTCCTGCCCGGCTGAGGGGCAAAAAAGGTGCGAAACGCTGTCCGATGCCCTGGACAGGTTCTATACCGGCCGGGACAGAATCGAGCGGATGGCGCAAAAGAGCGCATCCCTCAAGCATATCATCAAAAATACCCTGGAAAAGGACGAGAAAAAGCTGGCGCTTCAGGAGGATGCCCTGCTGGAGGCCGCCGGGGCGGACGGGCTGCGGCTTCGGGGCGAACTGCTCTCTGCCCAATTGTATAAGGTGCAAAAGGGTCAGAGGGAAGTCACGCTGGACAATTATTATGATGAAAACGGGGGCACGATCACGGTATCCTTGGATGAAACCCTGTCCCCCTCTGCCAATGCCCAGCGGTATTTCAAGCGCTACAGAAAGGCTTTGGCCGCCCGCAAGACCGCCCAGGAGCAAAAGCAAAAGACCCTGGCCGAAATCGAATTGCTGGAAAATGCCCTGCTCAATCTCCCTAACTGCGAAACGGCGGAGGACTTGGCGGACATCCGCCGGGAACTGGAGGAATGGGGCATTGTGCGGCAGGAAAAAGGCAAGGGAAAGCCCAAGAAAGCCCCTTTATCCATGCCCTATCGGTATGAATCCTCAGATGGCATGCTGATGCTGGTGGGGAAGAACAGCGCCCAGAACGAGCGGCTTGTGCGGGATGCCCATGGGGAGGATCTGTGGCTTCATGCCAAGGATATGCCGGGCAGCCATGTGCTGGTGCATCCGGAGGGCAGGGAAATCCCCCAAACGACCCTCTTGCAGGCGGCGCAATTGGCGGCCTATTATTCCAAGGGGCACGGCCAGAGCGTGGCGGTGGACTATACCAGGCGCAAGTTCGTCAAAAAGCCGGCCGGCACGCCCCAGGGCTTTGTGATTTTTACGGGCAATAAAACCATGCTGGTCACTGCAACCGATGCGGATATCAGAAAAATCAAGAGGCTGGAAAAGTAGGCTTTCTTTGGCTTGACAAGAAATGTTTTTTCCTATATAATATAAACTGTGTTTTTGTGCAGTTTGACTGAAAGGAGGGGTGCGCCGTGTACACAGTTCAGGGGGATCATTATGTCCTGAGCCGCTATCCCTTTTTGATGCTTGTTTTGTTTTTCGGGGTGCTTTTATTTATCAACCGCAAAAGGGGAATGAAGAAGGCACCCTTTTTCATCTGCGCCGCAACGGCTATATTGCTGGACTGGGCGATTTTCAAGGAATTGTGGGCGGCATCAGACCCCTCCCGGCGGGATATGCGCTGCATTCTTTCGGCCATCGGCTATACCTTAAGACCCATGTTTGCCTGCATGATGTGCTTTGTGCTGGAGCCCAAGCGCAAAAGGCGGCTGATTTATTCCATTCCCCTGTTCTTCAACGGGATAATCTCCTTCCTGTCCATTTTCAACGGCTGGGTTTTTGCGTATAACGACAATTACAATTTTATCCGGGGGCCGTTGGGCACCGTGCCCTTTATTGTGCCCGGACTGTATTTTGCCTTGTTCGGGTATCTTTTGTACCGCTACTGCAATTCGGGTCACCGGCAGAACATGGCGGTGATTATCGTCGCCTATCTCGGGATGCTGGTCAGTATCGGGCTGGATGTTTTTCTGGATGGCACCACCATCCCCATCTGCGCCATTGTGTGCATCCTGTTCATCTACATCCATATGTCCTTTGGGGAGGCGCAGCAGGATGATCTGACCGGGCTGGCCAACCGCGCCGCCTTTTTTGCCGATCTGGAATACAGGCCGGATTGCATTGTGGGCATTGCCATGCTGGATATGAATGACCTGAAGGGAATCAATGACAAAAAGGGTCATTTGTACGGGGATCAGGCGCTGCGGCAGATTGGCCGGGCACTGCTTCGGAACAGCTCCCTGCATGCCACCCCCTACCGCATCGGGGGGGATGAGTTCAGCATCATTTTCCGCCGGATTCCCCAGGAAAAGGCGGCCGGGATTGTCACCAATGTGCGGGCGGAATTGCAGGAAAAGGGGATCTCCGTGGCGGCCGGCTACAGCTACCGCACCGGGGCGGACAAGGCGGGGCTGACCCTCTTGCGCACCCAGGCCGATGATAAGATGTATGAGGACAAAAAAGCGTATCACGATCAGCCGGAGCATGACCGCAGGAAGGGGAAAATGCCCCATCCCGCCGGTTAATCCGAAAATGATGGAAGCATGACGGCATCAAGCAAACCCATTCATCCAATTTATAATAAAAAGAATTTTGTTAAGGCATTCTTTCGCTGCGAAAAATGCGGGCATACAATTCAAGAAAGGGAAATCGTATCAAAAACGATCCAGGGGGGGGGTAAAAAATGAGTTCTCAATTCGGTGATTCCTTAAGAGGGAAAGGTATTTCCGAAGAAAGGGCAGAAAAGGCTGTGACGGAAATGAATGATTTATCGGAAAAGGCTTTCTCTTCTGATAAGGGGCAGGCGGCGGATGTGCGCCAGCCCGAACTGGAGCTGGAAAAATACAGGCTCCGTGAGGCCATGCTCACCTATATTCTGGATCAGAATCCCAGTGCAGAGAAATTCATTGATTTCATCGGCACTCATCTGATTGAATTATTTGATTGCGATCAGGTGGTTTTCTATGATTCAGAGGGCGGAAAAACCGTTTTCAATACGCCGGGTGTCCAGACTGTTCCGGAGGAAATGTGCCAAAGCTGTCCCTTTGAGCGCTGCAGGGGCAATGAAAAGTACGGCAACGACGGCATCATCGTGATGGACGACTGCTCCAAGGGCTATAGGGGGGAGGCGGTTCATCCGGAATGCCCGGTCAAATCCTCCATTATTCAGCAGGTTTTTGCGGATGAGAAGCTGGTGGGCTGGCTCAATGTCAATTATCTGAAAAAGAGCCATCATTTTTCTCAGGCGGATGTCGAAATCATGAAAACGATATCGGCCTTCTTCGGCGTGCTGCTGGAACGCATCAATGCCCGGAAGGCCGAGGAGGAACGCAGGGAAAAGGAGCTTTCAGAAAGCAAGACCAGGCGGGACAGGGAAATCATTGAGATCCTGGCCTCGGAGTATTCCTCCGTTTATTATATCGATCTGACCACGGACGAGCTGAATCCCTATACCATGAACGCTGAAACGGAAACCACCTTCGGCTCGGTGTTCCGCAGCGGCATCACCTATTCCGAGGCCTATAAGCTCTATGTGGACAGGCTGATTTATCCCGAAGACAAGGCCATGATGCTCAAGGCCGGCTCTGTGGAGAACATCAAAAAGGAGCTTGCCGCCAAGAAAACCTTCCTGACCACCTATCGGAATTCGGATAATAAGTACTGCGAGATGAAGTTCGTCAAGGTGGGCGGCGATTACGATGCCCCTGCCGCCGTGGCACTGGGCTTTGCCGAAAAGGATGAGCAGATCCGCCAGGAACAGGCCATCGAGGCCGAACGTCAGCAGAACTTTGACATCATCGAAATTCTGGCATCCGAGTATTCCTCCGTTTATTACATTGATTTGACCACGGACGGCCTCAATCCCTATACCATGAATGCCGAAACGGAGACCACCTTCGGCTCGGTATTCCGCAGCGGCATCACCTATTCCGAGGCCTATAAGCTCTATGTGGACAGGCTGA
>R19__coassemble_284_pt1 | contig 25890 bp, 23 predicted proteins | sample R19__metabat2_low_PE_041 | metagenome-assembled genome bin R19 | reverse complement strand
TTGCAGCGGACAGAGGACTTGCGATGCTCAATCCAGCGATCCCAGCAGAATCCGTTATAGTTCTTTCCGGTGGTTTTCAGTTGCGAAGGGCGAAGGCACACCCGGTAATCCACATTCTTCAGATGCTCGTCATTCTGAATTTCTTCCCGTTTCTCGATCCCCAGATAACCCGAATCGCCATAGACAACCTCGTCATCTTCCCGCAGCAATTGAGAAGCCATGCTGATGTCGCTGACATCACTTCGATTCCGCGAGGCGGACGACCGCGTTTTCCTTTGGGATAATACGGCCGAATCTTTTCGACCCAATCAGCCCACGGAATGATTTCGTTCATACTGCGAAGAAATTTATCCTTTTGCGTTTCCTTTTTCCGTCCGCTGTATTCCATGTCACTGAAGGTCAACTGATTCATGCGCTCAACCCCTTGAAATGATTTGCCTTGCGGCACATTTATTATACCATAGATGGGGGGGGGTGAAATGCCAGTAAAATCGGGATTAAATCAGTGGGTCTTTAAAATCTTTCTGTTCCATCTTTGGATTCTCCTCTCTTGGTCATTGGGTGGTCACAACTCCCATTATACCAAATCGAGGCACTTAGATGGAACCCTTTGCGACAATTTATTTTACAACTAACTAATTTCAGCCGCCATTCCTGAACAAAATATTGATATAATCCATGTTCATGCCGCAAAAAAGGCAAAATCAAAGGCTTTTTTCGTCAAAATGCAAAGGTTACATTGTAATTGTTTGTAAACATATTGACAAGTAAGAGAATTGCGGTTAAAATGTAATTGCCGTTGTGGAAGCGGTGTGTTTTGGCATAAAAAGATTTTGAATGACAAGAGCCGTCTGTACGGCCTTCGGAGGCAGAGTGAAATATACAACGAATGAACGCCCAACGCTCGGTCAGCGTCTCAGGCAGTTGATCCTGCGCTTCAGTAATGCGTTCAATGACAGCATGGTCAATGAAAAAAAGCGGATTCATCTGCAATACCTGGCGCTTTATCTGCTGCTGGGCGGCGTTTCTGTGTTCATGACCGTCATCAACGTCATAACCGGAAAGACGGCTGTTCTGTTTGCAACGGCTGTGTTTTCCGTTCTTTGTCTGATCAATTTCTGGCTGTCCAGGAAGTCCGAACGGCTGCAAAGTATCTGCTCCAATGTTTTCGGGGGCGAAATCATCATACTGTTTCTCTATTTCATCATCTCAGGCTCTCCCGAGGGCTTCAGTGCCTTCTGGGCGATTATGCTGCCCGGATGCGGCATGTTGCTTTTCAAACGGAAAAAAGCAACCATTATGTGCGTTATTTTGCTGCTGTGCCTGTTCTTCCTGCTGCGCACGCCCCTGGGGCTGTCACTGCTGATGCATCCGGAATATTATACGGAATCCTTCCGTCTGCGCTTTCCCATGCTGTTCATAGCCTTCTATGCGGTCGGTTTTCTGCTGGAAACAATCCGTAGCGTGACCCAGCAAAAGCTGGAGGAAATGACGGAAAGATACCATAGTATGTACTCCCATGATGCGCTGACCAAGCTGTACAACCGCTATGGCTATGATGAAATTACCGCATCGACCTTTGACAATCCGGATTTCCAGGAAGTCGGCATGCTGATTGGCGATATCGATAAATTCAAGACCTTCAACGACCGGTATGGTCATCAGACGGGTGACATGGTGCTGCGGGCGGTTGCTGCCATATTGACAAAATCAACCGACCAGCTGGTGATTCGCTGGGGCGGCGAGGAATTTGCCGTTCTCTATCCCAACGGGGGGCTTACCTTCGAAAAGGCAGATAAAATCCGCAAGGCCGTGGAAAATGAGCCTCTGGTTGTGGATGATCAGGAGCTGCATTTGACCATTTCAATCGGTGCTGTCACTGCCTATGCAAGCCAGCATCCCAATCCCTATGAGATGTCCCGGCAGGCGGATAATGCGCTGTACGAAGCAAAGGAATCAGGGCGCAACAGGACCGTCTATAAAGAATATGTGATGCCCAAGGAGGCAGATTAAATGAGCTTTTCCGTTGCCGTCATTGGCTGCGGCAATATCGCCCAGGTTCATCTGGGCGTTTTGTCTGCAATGAGCAATATACACATCTGCGCCTGCGTCGACATTCGGTTTGACCGGGCACAGCAGGCCGCGCAAAAATATGGCTGCAATGCCTACCATACCATAGAAGAATTATTCGAAAAGGAGCAGCCGGATGCCGTTCATCTGTGTGTCCCCCATCATTTGCATGCAGAGTTAGCATCCTATGCAGCACAAAAGGGCGCTGCGGTTTTTTGTGAAAAGCCGCCTGCCATCACCCGGACGGAATGGACGGCCATGAAGGCAATCCAGTCCCCTGTTGGGGTATGCTTTCAGAACCGGTATAATCCCAATGTGATGCTGGCGGAGCAGATGATCAGTCAGGGTCAATTGGGACAGGTGCTGGGCGTTCGGGGACTTGTCTGCTGGAAGCGGGATGAAAAATATTATTCGGACGATTGGCACGGAACAAGAGCCCGGGAGGGCGGCGGTGCGCTGATCAATCAGGCCGTGCATACCCTGGATTTGGTTGTCCGCTTTCTGGGCGGATGTGATGCGGCAGAGGCCAAAATGTCCAATCATCACCTGAAGGGCTGTATAGAGGTGGAGGATACCGCCGAGGTTTATATCCGCTGCGGGCAGAAAACCGGGCTTTTGTATGCCACCACCGCCTGGGTAGCCGATGCGCCGATTGAGGTGGAAATTGTGCTGGAAAAAGGGCTTCTCAGGATTCAAAATGATACGCTGACCATCATTCAGGAAGGAAATCGCCAGACCATTACCTGCCCGGAGGATGAAAAAACAGGGAAAAGCTACTGGGGCGCCGGGCACAAAAAGTGTATTATGGACTTTTATCAGTCTCTGGAGCAGCATTGTCCTTACCGGAATGGCCTGCTTTCCTGTGAGCATACCATGGATGCGCTGCTTTCTGCCTATGAGCAAAATCCGGAATTTTCCGCAATGATACCGTAATCGTCACAGGTGATTTCTGCCCGGGGGGCGTCCCCGCAATGTCAGACGGGATTTGAAATGAACCCGCGCAAACGCCGGAGTCCCTTTCAAATGGTATCATCGATTGGGATATAATCCGCCTGTGAATTATTTCCGCAGCTTAATAAAGAATCTGCTGTGAAAAATCGCTGATTTCATCGCAATTTTACTGGCATTTCGGCCTGATCTGTGGTATAATAAGGGTGCAGCGCGGCAAATGCGCATGAGTCAGCCGCGTGAAATAAACTGAAAGAGATGATTTTTTCTTCCTATTCGCCTGCAAACTGCTCTTTTGAGATAGATCGTTAGTTTTTCTATTCGGGGGTGTTCTTTTGGATCGGATTCTGATCGAGGAAAACGAAATCAAGCCGAACCGTTATGTGCTGCGCACGCTTTTTTGCCTGATGCTGATTATGCTGATCTGCGAGGTGCTGAATGAGATCGGCATTTTTCGTGTTACAGTGGGACGGATGCGTATGGTTTCCGTGCTTGTTATCATCTGCACTGCCGTTCCTCTGCTGGTCTGCCGCAAGCCGTCGCGGATTGAATCACCGGCAACCAAATATCTGGTGATGTGCTGTGCCCTGCTGGAGATTCTGCTTGCCATGATCATCCTCGGACAGTGGGCAGATTTAGCGCTTTTGCTGCCCCTTCTGCTGGCCGGGCAGTATCATAACAAGAAGATGAACCATTTTGCGCTGATCGGAACGTTCGTCATTGTTTTTCTGTCCACCCTTCTCAGCGTCGGCCTCGGCCTGGCGCAGGTCGATTTCTATACATTTTTGGTCAGGAGCTGCGGCTTTGATATTACCATCGAGCCGTCGAATGCCTATAGCGTATCCCACTGGGTGCTGCTCTGTCTCCTGTACATTGCGCTTCCCCGGGGGCTCATTGTCGCCAGCCTCAGCACGATTGTATTTTCTATCGGCGATAGCGGAACTGATAATCTGAAAAACCGCATCCAGGCCACATACCTGAGCAAAATGGATGTGCTTACGAATCTTTATAACCGCTTCAGCTTTACAGAGAAAACGGAGGCCTACGAGAAGGATCGTCCCGATCACCTGATCTGCATTTACTCGGATGCGGACGGACTTCATGCCCTGAATGACGAAAAGGGGCATTTTGTGGGCGATGCCTTTTTGAAATTCTGCGGAAAGGTGCTGAAGGACGGCTTCGGAGAGGATTGCTACCGCATCGGCGGAGATGAATTTGTCGTCTTCACGGAATCCATGGATGAGACCGGTGTCCACGCGGTGCTGGATGAGATCGCCCGGCAGCTTGACGCAGAGCACTATCATATGTCCTTCGGAATCTGCTCTCTTCAGGACGGGATGAGCGTTTCCGACATGATTCGCAGCGCAGAGCAGGAAATGTATCGGAACAAGAGCGCCTACTATCTCTCCACCCACAAGGATCGCCGCAGATACTGAGACCGGTTTTGTGCAGACGATTAGGCGCTTTGAATAATAATAACAGATGCAGGAAAGAGCCTTATTGACCAAAGCACGGTGTACGGCTGTAAGGCTTTATTTGCAGCGAGATCGAATGAAAATGGCATGTGCATGGCCGAGGTGGTCGCAAACACGAAGGTGTGATAAAGGATAAGGATTCCGCCGAATGCCTGATCGGATGATGCAGCCTGTGCTTTATATGCCTGAAAGTCCTGAGATCCCAGCGTTTTATTGGGATTTTTGCGATAGTTCATCGACCTTATTTTTTTATGCAGCAAAAGAAAGAAGCCTCAGAAACCCTGAAGCTTCGATGGTGGGATTAGTAGGACTCGAACCTATGACCCCCACGATGTCAACGTGGTGCTCTAACCAGCTGAGCTATAATCCCGAAGGACAGGAATAGTATATCACAGTTTTTAAAAAAAATCAACCCCTTTTTTTAATTTTTTTCCAGTCATTCCGCTCGGATCGAGAGAATTAATAATTTCGTAACAGAAGCCCCGGATTTTCGCTTGTTCTCCAGAAATATCACCATAAATTTTGCCTTAATCCGAAATCCGGCGGGATTGTGCAGCATTTCGCAGAGCTCCAACCAGGCCGGCTGATCAGAGCCCTGCGAAAAAGTCAAGCTCACGGATTGATAGAATTTTATATTTCCTCTAATCCCAGGCTTTTCAGGTAATGATAGGTTCCGTTGTAGTATTCGGGAAGGCGTGTGCTGTCCTCCCAGAAGCCGGTGGCCGTTTTATTGGGATTGCCGGCGGGGATGCAAATAACCATCCCGGCTCTTGCCCTGGTCAGAAGCACCCGATAGGCATTGAGCATATATTTTTTCAATTCCTGATTGCTTTCGGTGTTGCCCTTTTGCTCGATCCACTTCGTCTGATTGCCGTAATTGAATTTATAAAAATGCCATTCGCCCTTTTCGTATCGCATATCGGCATCCCAAAGCAGGCAGGTATAATCAAGCTCCAGACCCTGCACCTGAATCTCGGTGGCGGCATCCTCCAGATAATTTGATGAGCGGGTATCATTTTTATCATCAAGAAACCAGTGCACCGCATTTTCATCGCCGGAGGGCAGAACATGAATCGCCAGGGGCTTGAACCGTGCCGATTCCTTGGTGACGAGAACGCCTGTCCGCTCCGTTCCCCTGACCTGCTGATGAAGCCATTTGCGGGCTTTGTTCATATCCCTGGTTAGCACAATCGGGTACTTATCCTTGATTTCACTGTATATTTCAGCCGCATTTTGATCAAATGTCAGCAGAGAATGCACAAAGGCGGACAGCTTTTCGGCTCTGAAGGAACGAAGCGAGACCCCAAGATGCAGGCTTTCCGAGTAGGTCACATTTTTATTACAGGCAAGAAGCTCATTGACCCGGCCTTCTGCATATTCCCGATCAGTGAGCTTTGGGGAAATATACACCTGCCAGTGGGAAAATTGCTCGTTGAGTGCCTTGATCCATTCGGTTATTCCGGCCTCCCCCGTGTTGATCTCCTGACCGCCGCCCACAAGGCATATGATGGTTGCCCAGTCCTCCCGTTGGTCAAGCGACCAGATCAGAAAGGCCGCCTCGGACACGGGAAAGTTCGGTACCTTCAATTTATTGCCGTAGGTACCGCCCCGCTTCAGGTAATCCGCAAGCCGCTTATGGGTCCAGGAACGCTGCGCTTCATCGAAAATCGCCACATGCTCCACTTCGCCGAAGCCGGCATTTTCCTGCTTGACCGCTTTGAGCGGGTCAATTTCAAGCACACCATTTTCCACCGGATTTTTGATTTTCGCCAGCATATTATCCCGGTAGCGGTGAATCATCTGGATAGATTTGCCCACCTCACGGCGTGAATCGGTCAATTTCTTCTTTTCATTTCGGGCAATACACTTTTTGCAGTTGTCCTGAGCAAGGGCCTCGGTCAGCACCGCAACAAGAGGGCCGTTGCCCGAAAGATAGACGGCACCCTCATCCTTGACCGGCTCGTTTTGACCCTGATAGGTCTGCTTGATGGCCACATCAAGCCCCACAAGCGTTTTGCCCGCACCGGGCACACCGGTTACAAAGCATATGCTTTTCTGTTTGTTTGCCTTTGATTTTTGAATGACATCCAGAATATACGCAATGGTCCTGTCGGTTGATACCTTGTCGGCCTCATGCCTTGTGATATCCTCAACCGTGTGATTTTCGTAAAGCGCCCTTGCCGCCTCGATAATGGTGGGCGTAGGGGCGTAGGGGCTGATGATCCAATCGGGATTTACCGCTGTTTCTCCCGGAAATTTCTCAAGAACGGTACGGATGACAGCCGAAATCCCGTATTCACCTGTGACAAGGGGATTGACCACCCGGTCATCATAAACCGACATTTGGATTTCATCGGATCGGCCGGCATATTTTGTTGCGATGAGGATCGGCACAATGATTTTTTCGCTGCTGAATTTGTGGAAATTTTTCAAATCCAAAGCATAATCCAGCACCTGGTCAACATCCGCTTCCAGTATATTCTTTTCGCCGACCTTGAATTCGAGGCAGAAAATGATTCCATTCAGCAGGAGAACCGCATCTAGTCTCTTGCCGAGGCGGGGAATGTCATATTCAAAGATGATTTTTGCATCCCGGCCTGTAAATACCGAAAGCTCCCGCTTTAATATGGTAATTTCTCCGCGCCAGGCTTCCCTGGTCTGAGTCTGCGCATCGCCATGATAATGGTCGCAAAGCAGACCGAATATGGCGCTGCCATCTTCCGTGCAAAAATCATCGAGACAGTTGTTATATAGGCAGCGGTTGCTGTGCATTGAAAATTTCCCCTTTATCGATTATCAGTTCATCCGGCTTCACCTTGCAGAGCAGATTCAGTATTTTCACGCCGGATTTTACCGCTTCGTCCAGCGCAACACCGAATTCCGGATGGGTTTCTATGTTCGGCAGCACCCTGGTAATGCCGTTCATGGCGATGACAAAGGCAATATAGCATTCGAAGCCTTCTTTCACCGCCCCGGCAAGCTCATGCAGATGCTTGACCCCCCGCTCGGTTGGGGCATCTGGGAAATAACCCACCTTGTCAATTTCAAGGGTACAGCCCTTGACCTCGATGAAGATCTTCCGCGCACCGCATTCCAGATAAAAATCCACACGGGAATTACCGTAGGTGTATTCGGGGCGAAGCAGCGTTATATCCTTGAAAGGCTCAGGCCTGCTTTCCAGCCATTCCCTGACCACAATATTGGGCGCCTGACTGTCAATGTTAATCCAGCCGATGCCCTTTTTGTAAACCGAAATGAGGTCATATTTGGTCTTGCGTAAGGGATTGTCCGGCACAGCCAGGGTGACATCCACGCCGGGCAGCAGCAGTTCCTTGCACCGGCCGGTGTTTTTCACATGAACGATTTCGGCCTTGCCGTCAATCTCCGCATGGGCAACAAAGCGGTTGGGCCGGTCGATGAATTTTGCAGGGATCGTGTTGTGGTATTTCATATCAATCCTTCTTATAGCAGAAGCAATCCTTCTGATGGGCATTGACAATTCCGATGGCCTGCAGGAAGGCATAAATCGTAGTCGAGCCCACAAAAGTCATGCCGCGCTTTTTCAGGTCTGCGGAAATGGCATCGGACAGCGGACTGGTGGTAATGCTCACATCCGGCTCACGGATAACCTTGCCGCCGGTGAAGCTGTTCAGATACGCCTTGAAGCTGCCGAATTCCCCGGTGATGGATTGATAAACACGGGTGTTATTGATGCTTGCGGTAATCTTTCTGCAGTTTCGGATAATACCCGGATTCTGCATCAGTTCATCAATCTTCTTCTCGTCATAGGCGCAAATTTTGCCCGCATCAAACCCGTCATAGGCATTGCGGAAATTCTCTCGCTTGTTCAAAATACATTCCCAGGAAAGGCCCGCCTGAAAGGTTTCCAGTATGAACAGCTCGTAAAGCTTCTGCTCGCTCCCCGGAAACACACCCCACTCGCTGTCGTGATAGGCAACATACACCGGGTTCTTCAGGTTGCACCAGAAGCAGCGTTTTTTCGTCAGGTCAATTTCCATGTTATATCCACCATTCCGGCGTTATTTCCCCAAGGGTCACCGTTTTTCCGGCATCGGGGTCCATCATAATCTCGATGTTTTTGTAATCCTCAGGCATGAGCTGAGCCATAAGCTCACGGCAGGCTCCGCAAGGCGCACCACACCGGCCGTTTGGCATAATCGCAAGCACCCGTTTGATGCGGTGTTCACCGTTTGTAATCATATTGAAAATGGCATTCCGCTCTGCGCATATCCCAAGCGTACAGCAGGTATCTATGCAAACACCCACATAGATTTTCCCGGATTCTGATTCAATGGCAGCAGCAACACCCCCTGCCTCCACATAATCCGAGATTTTTCTGCCGCTTTGCACTGCTTTTGCGGCAGCATACATTTCATTCCATATTTTGATCTGCATAATTTTCCATCCCCGTCCTCCCGGTCAGGTCACCGGGACTTTGATCATACACCTGCTATATCGTTCAAAATGATGTTTTTGTGCGTATCACCGCTATACAATGAATGAGAAGAGAATGGCCGTCAGCAAACCGGCCAGTGTCAGGGAAAAGGTACTGACCGCGCCGGCCAGGGTATCCATTTCCCGGGCGCGCGCCGTGCCGATTACATGGGTGGCAGTTCCAAAGGACACGCCCTGGGCAACCGGATTTTTTATGCAAAATATTTTGCATAATTGCGGGCCGATCATGTTGCCGAGAATGCCCGTGCAGATAATAACAGCCGATGTAATGGCCGGAATACCGCCCGCTTCCTCGCTGAGAACCGACCCGATGGCCGTGGTAACGCTCTTGGGCAGCAGCGTGACAACCAGCGTTTGCTCCAGACCAAACAGCTTTGCCAGCAGCAAAATACTGCCCAGGCTGCTGATCGTTCCGGTTACCACACCGATACAAATTGCCGGAAGATTCTTCTTCAGCTTCAGCAACTGTTCATAGAACTCGATTGCAAGGCAAATGGTGGCTGGTGTCAGCAGAAATTGAAGCGGCGCAACCGAGGACTGATATTCCGAGTTTGGAATACCGAGCATCGACAGCACGATCATAACAATAACCGCCCCGATCAAAATCGGATTGGCCAGCGTGTGCTTGATTTTTTTCTGCAAAAATACCCCGATGCAGAAAGCCGCCACAGTAATAAAAACAGCAAAAAACTGGCTGTCAGCAAGAAAATCAGCGATCATCTTTCTCTATTCCCTGCCTATTGATCATCATTTGTGTTACCTTCCCGGACACGCCAAAGGTAATGAGCGTTGAAGCGACCATAATCGTAATGATTGGAATCAGATGACCGGACATCTGTTCCCAGCAATCCAGCAGGCTTACAACGGGCGAAACAAACAGCAAGGGCAGCAGGGTAGTCAAAAAATTCCCTGTTTCCTTTAAATCATCGACCTTTATAACCCTCAAAATCAAAAGAACGAACAGCAGCAACAATCCATAGATTGATGCCGGAATGGGCATGGGAAGCAGGGCATGCAACGCCTCTCCCAGAAAGGATATGCCCAGAATCAGGCTAAACTGATAAACATATTTCATGAGCGCACCATCTTGCTTTTTCTCATATTCGGCCTTAGCTTTTCCAATTCCAATGGTGAAAAGAGGCACTATGAAAAAATCATTGTGAATCCAGCCAGAATTTCACCGCTCCCACCACGCCGGCATCATTCCCCAGCCGAGCCGGGCCAATCAAAAGACCTTCCCCGAAGCGTGGCATAACCAGCTCAAGAATCCTTTTGCGCAGGGGCTTCATCAGCAATTCATCCTGACGGCAGACTCCCCCGCCGACAATCAAGGCCTGGGGATTGAAAATATGCACCAGCCCGGATAAGCCCTGGGCAATATATTCAATCCATTGCCGCAAAACGGATTCCAGCTCTGAATCGCCGTGAGCTACCCGGTCAAACAGCGTCCTTCCGTCCATCAGCTCCCCTGTCCTTTCCCGGACAAGCTGCAGCAAAGCAGTGGTGGATGCATAGCTTTCAAAGCAGCCTGTTTTGCCGCAGGGGCAGGGAATTCCGTCTGCGCACAGGGTAAAATGACCGATTTCCCCCGCAATCCCGCGGGCACCGCCATAAATATGCCCTCCAAGAACAATACCGCCGCCTACACCGGTGCCAAGGGTCACCATCAAAACATCGGACAAACCGGCGCCCGCTCCCCGGAAGCATTCCCCCAGTGCGGCGGCGTTGGCATCATTCAAAACGGTAACCGGGACGGAAAATTCCCGCTGCAGACGATCCTTGATGGGCGCGCCTTCGTAATTGGGGATTTTCCCGTTTGTTCCAATCACTTTGCCAAGGGTCGGATCCACCTGCCCGGTGGCAGAAACGCCAATCCCGGCAATGGTCTGCCCCGTTTCCCGAAGGAAGGCCTTGGCGGCGATCACCACTGTTTCCAAAATAGGCGTTTGGTATCCGTCAAAATTGACGGATACCTCCTTTTTTGTCTCGATTTGTCCGTTTTCATGAATCAGCGCCAGTTTGACCGATGTGCCGCCAATATCAATGCCCAGAATCATGTGAAAACTCCTCCGCTGCCTTGATAAAACGAGTGGCAATTTCCAGCGGGCGTGTAATCGCTCCCCCTACCACTACGGCCCAAGCGCCAAGCTCCAGCATCCGTTTCACCTGCTCAGGGGTGTGTACCCGGCCCTCCGCAATCACAGGGCAGGGCAGGCAGCGAGCCATTTCCTCTACCAGATGGTAGTTGGGCCCTCCATTGTTATCTGCAACCGTATCCGGCGTATAGCCGTTCATGGTGCTGCCCACAAGGTCCGCGCCCGCTGCAAAGGCGGCCTGGGCTTCCGGAAGGGTGGCACAGTCGGCCATGATAATGATATTCGGGTACTTTTGACGCACCTGCTTCAGAAATTCGGGAGGTGTCAGACCGTCCGCCCTTTCATGAAAGGTGCAGTCAATGGAAATAATGTCGCTCAACGCCTCCATGCATTCGTCCACCTCATGCATGGTCATGGTGATGCGGCCGCAGTACCCCGGATATTCCCGCTTAATCAGTCCGATTACGGGAAGGCCGGTTTCTTCCTTGATGGCCACGATATCCCTGACTGAGCTGGTGCGGATCATTTTGGCGCCGGCCTCTTTGGCGGCTCTGGCCATCAGGTGCATGACGGTACCGTCCTTCAGATAAAGCGGTTCGCCGGGAGTGGCCTGGCAGGAAACAATGACCTGACCCTTCATCACATCAAAAAGCTGTTGTTTCGTCATGTAGAATTCCTTCTCCCTTACAATTGCATTAGTGCCCGGCCGATTCGTTCGGCAATCAAAGCATGCCCTTCGTCGCTGGGATGCAGCCCATCGGGCAGCAGCCTTTGCAGACAGGTGGGATTTTCCGGCACAATCCCGCTGGTTGTGTATAAATCCAGAATGGGCAAAGCGTATTGGGATGCAACCTCCATCAAAATCTTGCGATAGACAGACAGCGGTGCAACGCTCAATTTTTTGCGACCCGTGCCGTCTCCGCATGGATTGTTTTCATTCAGCCTGCGCAGCGGCGTTACAATGAGAATGGGTTTCCCGCAATACAAGGTAACCAAACGATCCATCAGCGTATGACAGGCACCCCAGAAGGTCTCCGGAGTCCGGTCCTGGGGAACCCCCAAGGGGGCCTCCCCGTGACCGTAATCATTCGTTCCGCCGAATACAACAACGCCGTCTGCCTTTATGTCCATTTCCTCCACGCGCATGCAAAAATCCCGATCGTACGGTTCATCCGTCACAATGCGCTGCCGGGCAATCCGGCTTCCGGAAACGCCGTAATTATTGGCCTGCTTCAGACCAAAGCGCCGGGCAAGCACATCGGGGTAGCGCTTTTCAATGGATGATGCGCCCACCCCTTCGGTAATGCTGTCTCCAAGAAAATTGATCACTGCGCCCTGTAAATTCATCGGAAAAACTCCATTTCTCAGCAGAAGGTCTTGACAGCCTCATCAATCATGCGGGCACATTGCGCGACCCGTTCCTCATCTTCCGGCACGAGACCGGGCATGGGCGCACGCACTCCGCCCAAATCCAGACCCTCTCTCAGCAGCAGAATGCGCTTCATCACGGCATACAGATTGCCCTTGCAGCCGCACATCGCCACGATAATATCGTTTACGGCATGCTGAATCGGCTGGGCTTCCTGAATTTTCCCCTGGCGAATCAGGGCATCCATCTTCAAAAACAAATCAATCATCACGGCATAGGTGCCGCCGATTCCGCCGTCTGCGCCGATGGCTCGGCCTGCAATAAACTGCTCATCCGGCCCGTTGAACACAATGCAATCATCCCCGCCCTCATGCTTGAACATCTGAATGTCCTGAGTGGGCATAGAGGAATTTTTCACGCCGATGACCCGGGGATTTTTCCGCATCTCTTTGAAAAGATTCATGCTGAGCGCAACCCCGGCCAGCTGAGGAATATTGTAAATGACGAAATCCGTGTTGGGAGCGGCAGCCGAAATATCATTCCAATATTGGGCGATGGCATAGTCCGGCAAGTGGAAATAAATGGGCGGAATCGAAGCAATGGCATCAACCCCAAGGCTCTCTGCATGGACAGCCAGCTGGCGGCTTTCATTGGTATTGTTGCAGGCCACATGGGCAATAATGGTGCATTCGCCCCGCACTTCCTCCATCACAGCCTCAAGAATGGCCATGCGCTCTTCCTTTTCAAGATAAATGCATTCCCCGGAAGAACCGCACACATACAGTCCGCGCACGCCCTTGTTCACCAAATACCGGGCAAGAGCCTTGGTTCCTTCCAGGCTGACCGAACCATCCGCATGATAGCAGGCATAAAATGCCGGAATAATCCCCCGATATTTTTCTAAATCTCTCTTCATAGTGTCCATCTCCTTTTATCCCTTTACGGCACCCATTGTGATGCCTCTGGTGAAGAATTTCTGGAAAAGCAGGAAAATAATGATAATCGGTATGCTGCCCAGTGCAGCACCGGCCATAATCAGACCATAATCCGTGCTGAGCTCGCTTTGCAGCTTGGCAATACCCAAGGAAATTGTCAGCGCCTTGGTATCATTGAGCATAATCAATTGCAGGAAATAATCATTCCATGCCGTGATAAAGGTGAAGATTGCCAGCGCGCCGATACCGGGCTTGATCAACGGGAAAACGACCTCCAGGAAGGTTCGGGTTTCCCCTGCCCCATCGATTTTCGCCGCTTCCAGCATCTCATTGGGGATGTTTTCGGAAAATTGCTTCATCAGGAAGACGCCGAAGGGCCAGCCAACCGTGGGCAGGATCACAGCCCAAAGCGTATTGTGAATCTTCAGGAAGGCCATTTCCTTCAGCAGAGGAATCAGTATCACCTGCTTGGGCAATGCCATAGCACAGATAAACAAGGAAAAAATGAATTTCTTCCCGGCAAAATTCTTCTTTGCAAGAGGATATCCTGCCATAGCGGCAGCAATACATGTCAAAATCATAGACCCTGCGCAAAGAAGCACGGTGTTGAACAGCCAGCGGAATGCCGGTTTTTGGAACAGGCTTGCATAGTTATCCAGAACAAACAGGGTGGGGAACCAGTCTGGCTTGGCCGCAATCACAGCCTGTTTGGTTTTAAATGAGCCGGTAATAATCCAATACAGCGGGAAAATAAACAGAATTGCCAGAATAATCAGCACAACTACGCAAAGAACCTTATACGGCGTGATCTTTTGTACGCTGTGATCATCGCTGCCATAATTTACGCTCTTTAATTTTTTTGCGCGCGCGGTATTTTCCATGTTCCTGCCTCCTTTCTTAGCCGTTATCCGTCTTGGCAACCTTAAATTGCAATGCGGAGAAGAGCGCAATAATCAGTGCCAGAATCACACCCATAGCGCTGCCGTATCCATAGCGGTTCAGCTTGAATGCGTTATAGTATATGTAGTACATGATGGTGGACGTGGAATAATTCGGTCCGCCCGATGTGAGCAGCTGAATCAAAGCAAAGCACTGGAAGGAGTTGATCGTGGTAATGACCAGAATGTACAGGGTGGTCGGCATGATCTGAGGCCACTTGATGCGCCAGAAAACCTGCAGGTTGGTTGCGCCGTCCACCTGAGCCGCCTCGACCAAAGAATGATCCACATTGCTCAGTGCGCTGACATAAAGCACAATGGGCTGCCCCACAGAGGTGGTCAGCAAAATCATGATAATACACCAAAGTGCACTGCTCTCCTGCCCGAGCCAGTTTACATTTCTTGTAATCAGGCCCAGGTTTTTCGCCACAAAGTTCAGCAGACCATAATAGTTGTTGAAAATCCATTTCCAGACAACCGTAACGGCCACCGAGCCCGTGACCACAGGCAGATAAAATACACAGCGGAAAAAGGAAGTGAATTTATCCGTCATTTTGTAAATCACGGAAGCGACCCAAAGTGAAAAAATACACGTCACAGGCACAGAAACCAGCACAATCACCAGAGTGTTCACAAGGGACTTCCCAAAGGTCGCATCCTGAAACATCTCCATGTAATTGTTCAATCCGATGAAGGTAAAATCCGTCATCGTATAATTGAAAAAGCTGGTGACCAGACACATGCCCATGGGGAAAATAACAAATCCAACGAAAAAGAGCAGAGCAGGAGTCATAAACAAATAAGCGGAGAGATTTTCGCGGCGCCTGGTTGCCCTCAGGGCAGCGGATTGTTGCATCTTGGAGACCTCCTTTGTACAGAATGTTCGGAGAATAGATCCCGAGGAAAAGCCCGTAAAACGATATGGAATTTTCCCCGAAATCTCTTCTTCCTCTTCTTCCTCTTCTTACCGCTAGGGAAAGGCCCCCGTTTTCACGGGGAAAACGGAGGCCTGTGTAAACCTGACAAATTACTTGATGCTGGCGTTGGCGTTGGTCACATAGACCGCAACCTCATCAGCCACATTGCCGCCGGCGAATACACGCTGCAGCAGGTTCCACCATTCGGTACGCTGCACAGCCCAGCCGGGAGTGACGGCATAGTAGTCGCCCAGATAGGGCATGAACACGGAGAACTCAGAGTTGGCAGCCTTTTCGGTTCCGGTGTAGATATCACCAAAGGAAGCACGAACCGGGAAGAAGCCGGTGGCATACACGCTCTGGGGGCCCTGAACTGCATCGTCGCAAACGAACTTGATGAAAGCCTTGGCAGCTTCGGCGCGGGCATCGCTGCCGTTGTCAAAGATACCGAAGCCCCAGATGCCGCCGCACAGTTCGGGTACGCCGTCATCAGAGGGGAAAGCCATGGGGAAAGCTTCCACGCCATCAGCGATGGAGGCCTTGTTGCTCACAGCAGCAGCAGCGTTCCAGCAGAAGCCCATGTTGATGGTGCCGTTGCAGAACAGAGCGATTTCGTCGCTGGCCACGATAGAGGGGTCAGCCATCAGGATGCCGTCATTGACCATGCTCTGGAGCAGCTCCAGACCCTTGATGTTCTCAGCGCTGTCCGCAGTGTAGGCAGTATGATCAGCATTGGCGAACTGGCCGGAATACAGGTTGTTGACAAGAGCACGGGTGCCCTGGTCGCCGCCCTGGCCGCCGCAATACACAACACCGGTCATGTAGCCCGCTTCGGTAAGGGCCTTGCAAGCAGCGATGAAGCCTTCGGTGGTCCAGGTGCGGGTTTCTTCATCGATATACTGAAGAGCGCCGGCAGCTTCAAAGGCAGCCTTATTGATTACCATGGTATGGGTGGTCATGCACAGCGGATATTCATAGTAATTTCCGTCGGACCACTTGCAGGCAGATTCCAGAGCAGCACTGGTGGCAACGATGTCCGCAGTGGCTTCTTCTGTCCACAGATCGTTCAGGGGGAGCATTTTGCCGGCAGCGCCCCAGTTGCTGACCAGGCGTTCCGGACCTTCCATGATGATATCAGGGGTCGTGCCTGCTTCGATGGCAGTGGTCACCTGATCATCACCGGAGGTGTAGTCCAGATACTGAACCTCTACCTTGATGCCGGGATTGGCAGCTTCGAAGTTGGCAATGATTCCCTGTACGGTGGCATCATCAACCCAGGAACCGATGGGATAGGTCCACAGTGTAATGGTGATGTCCTCAGCAAACACAGGAGACAGGCTCAGAACCATCGCAAGAGCCAGCAGCAGAGCAAACAGTTTCTTCATAGGTCAAAGTCCTCCTCGTAAAATGATTTACCGGATCCCCCGGTTGTTGACATAAATGTACTACAAACTACAAAAATTGTCAAGAGGTTTTTTTATATTTTTCAAAAATTTTTTTCCTGATGCGCCGCCCGTTATTTTTTTATTCCGGCAAAACTTGACAACGCCGGAAATTCATGTTAAAATTTCAATGTTTATTTGTAGCACAATGTTACAAAGGAGGGGGCTCTGTGGAGATTTCACCCATTACCCAGAAGGAAAAGCTTTATACCCTGGCTTTTCGGGAAATCCGCAAATACATATTGACCAACGAGCTCAAGCCGGGGGATCTGTTGCCTACGGAACAAAAGCTCTGCGAATTGATGGGAATCAGCCGCAATGTTTTACGGGAAGCCATCAAAAGCATGGAATTGATGGGAATGGTCAAGGCCTGTCCCGGGCGCGGCACGGCAGTCGCCGAATTTTCCCTGGATTTCATCTTTCAAAATGTTCTTTTTTTCGCTGTGGGCGAGGAGGAAAAGAAAACCATCCGGGAAATGCTGAATCTGCGCAAGATGCTGGAGCTGCAGTACATGGCACAGGCTTTTCACGCAATTAATAAAGAAGAAATTCTTCATATGCGTGCCTGTCTGAATCAGATTCGCCAGCGCTGGGAGCAAAAGCTTTTGTTCAGCGATATTGACCATGATTTTCATATGACCCTCTTTCATCCGCTGCACAATGGCGTGCTGAATTCCCTGCTGGAGGCCATCTGGGCTGTTGATGACGGCTTCGAGCTGGAAAAGAAAATTCCGCATCTGGATAATACAATTGCCAAGCACGAAGCCATCGTCATTGCCCTGGAAAACAATGATTATGAGGGATTTGCCCGGGCCATGCAGGCTCATTTCGCCTCGGGCAAATACATGGCAGACGGCAGCTATGAAGAATATTAATAGGAAGAATATTGATAGGAGGGCAGAGTAATGATTCTTGATCAATTAAGCAATATTGAAAATTATCTGGGCATCAGCACCGATCTGGATCAGGCTTTGAAGGCACTGAAGGCCATGAATCAAAAGGAAATTCAGCCGGGCGCTGTGATTCCCGTCAGCGAAGGGGCAACCATCCGTTCAATGACAGCCGTTTTTCAGCCAAAGAAGATGCAGTTCGAATTCCATCGGCGGTATATTGATATTCACTGTCCGCTGGACGGGACGGAGGAAATCGGAATATGCGGCATAGAGGATTGCCCGATAGACGCGCCCTTTGATGTGGAAAAGGATATCGGCTTTTTCGAGGGCGAAGCGGCGAATATCGTCCGTGTTCCCGCAGGCTGGTTTTGCATCACCTTCCCCCAGGATGCCCACTGTCCGGGCATGAGCCGTGGGGTGCAAACGGTCAGGAAGGTTGTGGCCAAGGTTCTGTATCAGGCAAAGCAGTCATGATCCTCCAGTGCCCGGCAACCCGATGTGCCTCTCCCCCATGTCTTTTTGGCCAATTGCGCCCATGTCGTCAAAAAACGGCCGGCCATATAGCAGCAAAGGGTGAAAGAAATTTTTGAAAACTCTTGATTATTGGGGCCGTAAAGTGTATTATATAGGTGTCTCCCGTATCCGTATCACACGAAAAGGAAGGATGGTTTTTCCCATGAAAAAGCTTCTTGCCCTGTTGGTCGCGCTGATGATGCTTCTGAGCATCGTTCCCTCTATGGCAGAGGATGAGCTTCCCCTGTCCGATTACGTCATCCTGCTGTACACCTCCGATGTGCACGGCGGCGTGCTGTCCACTGACGATCAGTTGGGCTATGGCGGCATTTCCGCTGCCAAGTACAACCTGCAGTCCCTGGGCGCTACTGTTATCCTGCTGGATAACGGCGATGCCATTCAGGGCGATCCCGTTGTCAATCTGGGCTATGGCGCCAATGCTGTTGACCTGATGAATCAGGCCGGCTACGATATTGCTGCTCCCGGTAACCATGAGTTTGACTGGGGCGTTGCCAATCTGCAGGAAATTCTGCAGAAGGCCGAGTACTCCTTCGTCTGCGCCAACGTCGTGTACGAGGAATCCGGCGAAAGCGTGTTCGATCCCGCTGTGATCGTTGAACTGGATAATGGTATCCTGATCGGCGTGTTCGGCATTCTGACTCCCGAAACCGCTACCAAGACCCATCCTGACAAGATCAAGGGACTGAAGTTCCTGGCCGGTGAGGAAATGTTCGCCTGCGCTCAGGCTCAGGTTGATTCCCTGAAGGAGCAGGGCTGCCAGCTGATCGTCTGCCTGGGCCATCTGGGCACTGATGACGAAAGCACAGGCAACCGCTCAATCGATTTGCTGGACAATGTGACCGGCATCGATCTGTTCGTTGATGGCCACAGCCATGATGTCATGGACGGCGCTGATGTCTCTCAGGGCACCATCCGTGTTGCTGTCGGCACCAAGTCCCAGTGCATCGGCTATACGGCTTACCTGACCGGTACTGCCGAAGACGGCACTGCTACCCTGACTCTGGCAGACTACGGCACCTATTGGGCCTATGATATCATCGGTTCTGCCATCGCTACCGGCTGCGTGCCCACCATGGATGCGGATGTGCAGGAATATGTGAACCAGGTCTATGCCGAAGTGCAGGAAACCCTGGGTGCTCCCTTTGCTACCACCGAGGTTACTCTGAACGGCAATCGTGATCCCGGCAACCGTACCGAAGAAACCAACCTGGGCGACTTCGCCTGCGACGCGATCCTGTGGGCTGCCCGCGAAGCTACCGGTCAGAATGTGGTTGCTGCTATCTCCAACGGCGGCGGCATTCGTGCAACCATTCCCGCCGGCGAAATCTCCATGCTGGACCTCAAGACCGTGTTCCCCTTCGGCAATAGCGTAGCCGTGCTGACCGTGACTGGTGCTGAACTGCTGGAAGCTCTCGAAGCCGGTACCTTTACCACCCCCACCGCTCTTGGCGCTTTCCCGCAGGTGTCCGGTATTGAATATACCATCGATACCACTGTTGAATGGGTTGCCGGCGAACAGTATCCCGGTTCCACCTATTATGCTCCTGCCAACCCCGGCTCCCGTGTAACCATCACTTCCGTGGGCGGCGAAGCCTTCGATCCCGATGCCGAGTACATCATTGCTACCAATGACTTTACTGCTGCCGGCGGCGATACCTACTATGCCTTCAAGCGCGGCTTTGCCGAATCCGGAATCAATACGCAGCTCGTTCTGGAAGATGCGCTGGTCAATTATGTGAGCGAAGTGCTGGGCGGCGTCATTGGACAGGAATATGCCGAGCCTCAGGGCCGCATCACCATCATCCAGTAAGCTGATCGATTCAAAAGCGTGTCTGAGATTGATTCCATTTTCTGAACACGCATCATAAGCAGGGTCACTGCAGAGCAATTTGCAGTGGCCTTTTCTTATTGTTTGGATGGGATATAAATGGTCGGATAGATGTTCTGATTCAATTTTTGTCGGTTCATGTAGGAATAAGCCAAAGTGTGTCGAATAAGACTCATGGAGGAGAATTGATTCTTCCTGCCTTCAATAAAAGAAAAGAGGAAAATAGGATGACGGATCTTCAGCTCAAGTACCTTTTAAATGATATGACACTGGAAGAAAAAGCCGGGCAGCTTTCCCAGCTTCCCGTAACTGCCGCCGCGGAGGACGAATTTATTGCAACCGGCCCGATGAATGAAACGAATTGGACAGAAGACGAAATCTGTCTGGCCGGAAGCTTAATCGGTATGCAGGGGGCGGAGGTGACTGCAAAGGCTGTACGGAAAATCACGCAAAATCAGCCCCATCATATCCCGCCGATGGTGATGACGGATGCCGTGCACGGCTATCGCACAATTTTCCCCATTCCTCTTGCTTTGGGATGCACCTTTGACCGGGAGATTGCCTATGACATGGGGCGGACAACGGCAAAAGAAGCGACAGCAGCCGGGATTCATGTGACCTTTGCGCCCATGGTGGATGTATCCAGAGACGCCCGCTGGGGGCGGATGATGGAATCCCCCGGGGAAACGCCCTGTCTGATCGGCGAAATCGGCTCTGCGATTATCAAGGGATTTCATGGGGACGGAATCGGTCATGCCGATGGTCTTGCAAGCTGCATAAAACACTTCGCCGCCTATGGCTTATCTGAGGCCGGGCAGGAATACAGCGCCATTGATGTGAGCAAAACAGCGCTTTACAATACCTATTTCCCGCCCTTTGAGGCTTGCATCAAGGCCGGGGCTGATGCCGTCATGCCTGCCTTTGTGGGCATAGAAAGAACACCCTGCGTGTGCAACGAATGGCTGCTTCATACTGTTCTGCGGGATAAAATGAAGTTCGAGGGCTTTACAATTTCCGATTGGCTGGATATTGCGCAGCTGATCAGCCATGGCGTGGCGCAGGACAGCAGCGAGGCGGCCGAGCTCAGTCTGAAGGCCGGCGTGGATATTGACATGTTATCCCTGGCCTATCAGCGGGCATTGCCCGAATTGGTACGCAAGGGCATCATCTCCATGGAAGTGCTGGATGAGGCCGTGCTGCATGTGCTTGAAGCAAAAGCAAAGCTCGGTTTGTTCGACCATCCGGTCAGAAATGACTCCATCGAAACGCAAAATGCGGTGTTTGCAAAAAAAGAGCATCGGGAAAAAGCATACATGGCGGCGCTCGAATCCTGTGTTCTGCTGAAAAATGAGAATATCCTTCCCCTGAGCCGCAAAATGAAGGTGGCGCTTGTGGGTGACTATGCAAACAGCAGAAGCATTCACGGCGCCTGGTCTGCCGATGTCGATCCCCAAAGCACGGCAACCCTGGCCGAGGCCTTTGAGCAATCAGGGATCGAAGCAACAGACCCGGAAAAGGCCGATGTCATTCTTTGCGCAATCGGCGAAAAAGAATGGGATACCGGCGAAAATACCAGCAAATTACATCCAATCTTGGATGCTGATCAGATTTTGGTTCTTCAAAAAGCCCGCCAGATGGGCAAGCCCGTCATTGCGATTGTATTCATGGGGCGTTCGCTTGTCTTGACGGAAGCGCTGAAATACTGTGATGCAATGCTGTGTGCCTGGTTCCCGGGCTGCATGGGGGCTTATGCAATCCGCGATCTGCTCATTGGGGATAAAAATCCCTCCGGGCATTTGAGCGTAACCCTCCCCCGCTGTATCGGGCAAATGCCGATTTACCATGACCGATTGACCACCTGCAGACCCGACCCGTCGCAGAATCATTATATTGACGGTGAAAATTCTCCCTTGTTCCCCTTTGGCTTTGGTCTGTCCTATTCCGAATTCGCGCTGAGCGATGCAAGGGTTATCAAGAACGGCTATTCCGCCAATGAGGACAGTTTGATTGAAGTGACCGTGAAAAATACAAGCGCCGTAAAGGGCAGAGCCGTGATTCAGGTCTACGCCCGAATCAATCATGCCCATGTCATTCGTCCAAAGCGCCGGCTTTGCGCATTTGAGGCCTGTGAATTGGAGCCCAACGAGGCAAAGCGGCTTGCCATTCCGATCAAAAACAATGCCCTTTCGCTGTATGATTCGGAAGGAAACGAATTGCAAAGAATCGGAACCTGCGCCCTGGCCGTTGGTTTTGATTCCACCCAGGATTTTAACCTTGAATTATCGTGAATCAATTTGGGGGGAATGTAATATGCTCCCCGCAAGCCTGAACTATTCATTTAAAAATCACTCAGGGAGAACACAATCGTGGAAAAACTGTTGAATGGCGTCTACCATCTGACACTGGGGGTGCCGGAGGCTCAAACCTATGTAACATACCGTGAATATCCCCCGCAAAGCATCGGTCAGGACAATCCGGCTCCTTTTTCCTCTCAGGACTTTTCATTTGCCGTAACAAAGCGGGGCTGCACAATTGAAATGCCCCTGTATGGCGATCTATTCGGGTTTGGGCTGCAATTGCGTACCTTTTGTCATACCAGGAAAAAATGCATCCTGCGCTGCAACGCCGATGCCATATCCACCAACGGGGAATCCCATGCCCCTGTCCCCTTTTTCGTCAGCACGGCCGGGTATGGTGTGCTGGTTGACAGTCCCCGGGATGTGGCCTTTTACTGCGGTCAATCCAGAAAAAAAGGCGAATCAGCCCATTTGAGCAGCTCCTATACCAGTGCTCCCGAGGATACGGAGGCTGCCTATCGCAATGAATTGAATTTTGCTAAAAGCCGGATGCGCATTGAAATTCCCTATGCCCAGGGGGTCGATTTATATATTTTTGCCGGCAGCAGTATGCTGGATGCCGTACAGAAATATAATATGTTCTGCGGAGGCGGGGCTGAGCTTCCCAGTTGGAGTCTGGGTGCCTGGTATCGCCTGTACGGGGCATCCACCGCTGCGGACTGGGTTCAGTTTGCCGAACGCTTTCGGCAGGATCAATTGGACATTTCCGTGCTGGGTCTGGAACCGGGCTGGCAAACGCATGCCTACAGCTGCACCTATATCTTTGATGATGCCAAATTAGGCAACACGCAATCCGCCCTGAACCGGATGCATGAATTGGGTTACAAGGTCAATCTGTGGGAGCATTGCTATGTGCATCCCAATGCCCTATGCTACGAATCCATGCTGCCCTATGCCGGCAGTATGGAGGTATGGGGCGGGATCGTGCCGGACTTTTCGCTGCCCCAGGCCAGAGAAATTTTCCTGAATGCCCATAAAAATCTCGGGGCAGATTGCTTGAAGCTGGATGAATGCGATGGCAGTGACCATACGGGGGGCTGGAGTTTTCCCGATGATACGGCATTCCCCTCCGGCCTGGACGGTGAGCAAATGCATCATCTGCTGGGGCTGCTTTACCAGCAGACAATCAACAGTGCATATCCCAATTCCTGCCATAGTGTGCGGGCCTCCGGGGCCATGGCCTCCCCTTATCCTTTTATTCTGTATTCGGATTTGTATGCCCATGAGGATTTCATCCGCGGGGTGGTCAATGCCGGATTTTCCGGCTTGCTTTGGGCGCCTGAAGTGCGTGATGCCGCGGACCTAAAGGATTTTGTGCGCCGTTTGCAAACCGCGCTGTTCAGTCCCCAGCTGCTGATCAATGCCTGGTATCTGAAAAATCCGCCCTGGGATCAGCTGAATAAGGATAAAAATAATGCAAATGAAAAAATGCCGGAGGCGGACGAAGCGCTTTCCATTGTCCGCAATCTCCTGCAAATCAGGTCAGGCTTTGTTCCCTATCTGACGCGCATGTACAAGCAGTATCATGATACCGGCAAGCCCGTGTTCCGGGCGCTGATTCTTGATTATCCGGGCGACAAGGAATGCCTGTCCATCGATGACGAATATTTAATGGGGGACGATTATTTATTCGCTCCCTTAACGGCAACCAGTGACTCCAGACGGGTTTATCTGCCGGAAGGAAGCTGGATGAGAAACGGGCAAAGCTATCAGCCTGGCTGGCACGAATTCACCTGCGCTTTGGATGAATATTTGCTTTTCGAAAAAAGGAATTAAGAAATATGCTGAGTCTTCTGATCGCAATTTTGTGCAGTACGATGATCTCCCTGGTCATGCGGTTTGGCGAACAGCGGGGCACAGGGCAAACGGGCTTGCTGTTTGTCAATTATGGCGTGTGCTTTGCTTTGGCAATGGTTCTTGCCCTTCCCGAGTTGAGCAGCGAAAGCCATACCGGCCTGGATTTGGCATTGGGCTTGGGAAGCATCACCGGGGTTTTCTACCTGACCAGCTTCCTGGCACTGCAGTTCAGTATCCGCAAAAACGGCGTGGCCGTCTCCACGGCCTTCAGTAAATTGAGCGTCCTTGTGCCTACGCTGATTTCCATACTGGTTTTCGGGGAACAGCCGGGGTTTTGGGTGATTCTGGGTTTTGTATTGGCTCTGATTGCCATCATCGTCATGAACACGGGCAGCGATTCGGGTCAGGTCACTGCCCGCCCCTTCCTGCTGGTATTGCTTCTTGTGGGCGGTTTGGGCGAGGTGATGTCCAAAATCTATAACCAACTGGGGGCATCAGCCTGGTCTTCCTGCTTCCTGATGTTTACCTTTTTGATGGCTCTGGTGCTGTGCGGCATACTTTGCCTGTTCAGACATGAGCGTATAGGGAAAAAGGAACTGTTTTATGGGGTATTGCTGGGCATTCCCAATTATTTTTCCGCCTATTTTCTGCTCAAATCCCTGCAATCCATTCCGGCCACAACGGCATTCCCCACCTACGCAGTGGGTGTGCCGGCGCTGGTCACCCTGGCAGGGCTGATGATTTTCCATGAACGGCTGACCAAGCGCCAGGGGATCGCACTGGGCATTATTGCGGCGGCGCTGGTTCTGCTGAATCTGTAAAAAAGCAAAAAAAGCCATTGCCATTCAAGTCAATGGCTCCGATTATTCCGCCATGTAATGAATCGGCTGGATGACCGGCAAATGATCGAAGCGATAGAAGGCCTTTGCATTGTCATTCAGGAAAAGCTGCCTGTCCAAATCCGAAAGCTTATGGGTTTTGAGCAAGAAATCAAAGCTCATGCGATAGGTGATGGCGGTCATGGTGCGGGGATAATCCGAGCCCCACATCAGTTTTTCCATCCCGCAAAGATCCTTTGCCCGTACAATTGCATCGACCGCCGACGGATAGGGATAAAACTCGCTGTTAAACAGCCAGGTAATGCCGCCGCTCTCAATGAACACATTGTCCAGCCGCGCCAATTTGATTTGTTCCTCCCAATTTGGTCTTCCCACCAATCCAAAGTGACCGATTGCAATCCGAAGATTGGGATAGGTTTGAGCCATTTCCTTCAGGGAATCCACCTGTTCATCGCCGTTTGCCATATCGATGGCGATAAATTTTCCCTTCTCATCAGCCAATGCAAATACATCGGCATGAGCAGTCAGATCCTTGTTTTTCATCCTGCCGCCGCATAGCTTGATCCCGTCAAAGCCCTCCGTGTCCGGCAGCCCCTTTTCTTCATACAAACAGGTAACCCGAAAACGATCCGGATATTTTGCACGGATCGTTTTTACATATTCATCCTGGTTGCCGTCGATATATTCCTGGGTGATGACTGCACCGCCAACCGTGGCAAAATCCATGTTGGACAGCAGCCGTTCTGCGCTGTTTACACCATCTGTCATATAGGGAGGCAGCATCTGCACCGGCTCAGAGCCGAACATACTGCGGCCGCCGCCGATGTCATAAACGGGCAAATCCCCCAGTTTTCCCATTTGATGAAGCCAAAGATGAGCATGGGCATCAATCATACGCCCACCTCGTTTTAGGTTCGGGTCCACCCAGGCCGCGTTCCAAATGACGGCCGTCATCATGGGCGAAGCCGGGGCATAA
>R19__coassemble_272_pt1 | contig 26746 bp, 22 predicted proteins | sample R19__metabat2_low_PE_041 | metagenome-assembled genome bin R19 | reverse complement strand
TCTTCATCCTGCGTAGCATAAGCGACGCTCAAGCAGAAAACAAGGAGCAATACGAGCAAAAACCAGGCCTTGCGCATGGGAAAAACCTCCGGAAAATCAGGGAAATGGGGGAGAGCGGGGGATCAGAACAGACCGCTGATGACCCCTTGACTGTTCACATCTATATTCAGTGCAGCGGGTAATTTGGGCAGCCCGGGCATGGCAATGATATCACCGGCGAAGGCAACGACAAAACCGGCGCCGGCACTCAACCGTGCCGAACGAATGGTTAGCACAAAGTCCTCCGGGGCATTCAGCAAGCCGGGATTGTTGCTGAAGGAATACTGGGTCTTGGCAATGCAGACCGGACATTTTCCAAAGCCGCTTGCTTCGAATTGTGCAAGCTGTTTGGAGGCCTCATCCGAGAAAACAACCTTGCCTGCATGGTAAATTTTTTCTGCAACCGCCTGAATTTTTTCGCACAAGGACAGGTCATCTGCATAGGTAAAGGACAGCTCACTTTGGGTTTCGCCCAATACACTGCAAACCTTTTCGGCCAAGGGCTTTGCCCCTGCGCCCCCCTGCGCCCAGGCATTGGAACGGGCAAAGGAAATGTTTTCCCTGCTCAGAGCCTCTTCCAGAGCCAGCGTTTCCGCTTCAGTATCGCTGGAAAAGCGGTTAATGGCAACAACAACGGGCATATTCCACACCTGAGCGGCATTTTGCACATGACGAATCAAGTTGGGAAGACCTTTCAGCATGGCCGGAATATTTTCTTTGGACAGCTCATCCTTTTTCACGCCGCCATGATATTTGAGGGCACGAATGGTGGCCACCATGACAATCAGATCAGGCCTCAGACCGGACAGGCGGCATTTGATGTCCACAAATTTTTCGGCTCCCAAATCCGCTCCAAAGCCCGCCTCGGTGACCACAATATCACTCAGCTTACAGGCAAGGCGTGTAGCCACCACGGTGTTGCAGCCATGGGCGATGTTCGCAAAGGGGCCGCCGTGAATCAGGCAGGGGCTTCCTTCGATGGTCTGTACCAGATTGGGCTGCATGGCATCCCGCAAAAGGGCGGCCATTGCTCCCTGGGCATTCAAATCACCGCAGGTGACCGCTTCTCCGCCGTAGGTGTATCCAACGATGATGGAAGCAAGCCTGCTCTTTAGATCCTCCAGGTCACTGGCCAGGCAGAAGACGGCCATCACCTCGCTGGCAGCCGTAATATCAAAACCGTCCTCCCGGGGAACGCCGTTGGCTTTTCCGCCGATACCGGACAGGATATGCCGCAGTTGTCTGTCATTTACATCAAGACATCTGCGGAAGCACACCTTTCTGCCATCAATGTTGAGCGGATTCCCCTGCTGGATCGAATTATCCACCATGGCAGCCAGCAGATTATTGGCGGCCGTGATGGCGTGCAAATCACCCGTAAAGTGCAAATTGATATTTTCCATGGGCAAAACCTGAGACTGTCCGCCGCCGGTTGCACCGCCCTTCATGCCGAACACCGGGCCGAGAGAGGGTTCTCTTAAGGCCAGCATCGCATTTTTGCCAATCTGATTCAGCCCATCGCACAGCCCGATACTGACGGTGGTTTTGCCCTCTCCCGCGGGCGTGGGGGTCATGGCGGTTACCAGAATCAGTTTTGCTTTTTGAGGAGCATTTTCCCGCTTGATGGGATCAACCTTGGCAATATAGCGGCCATAAGGGGCATATTCAGTCTCCTCCAGCCCCAGCTTATCTGCAATTTCCTTGATCGGGCGAATCTTTGCTTTTTGAGCGATTTCGATATCAGTCATTGCTGTTTCCTCCTATACCGAACGGAAAATCTTATTTTTTTGCAAGCACTTGATTGGCCAGGGCGACAAAGGTATCAATTTCGTCTGTAATGACCTTGAGCGAGGTGCGCCAGAAATCAATACTCGTCACATCGATCCCGATGGAGGCCGCCACATCCTCCACCATCATAGAGCCGCAGATGCTGAGCAGCTTATTATAATCAGCCGCAAAGGACGGACCTTTTTCCAGATATCTGGCATAGATTCCTTTGCCGAAGAGATGGCCGAAGGCATAGGGGAAATTATAGAAATTATACCCTGCAGAGTAATAATGGCTCTTGCAAGCCCACATATAGGGGTGGCGAACCTGAGGATCCAGCCCATCACCGTAGGTTTTATCCTGGGCATCCAGCATTGCGTTTTTCAGCTCTTCCACGCTCATCGAATGATCTTTTCTCGTTTCGATCACTTGCTTTTCAAACAGAAAACGGCTGTAGATATCCACGATGACCTGGGTGCTTTCCATCAGGTCATTTTCCAAAAGCGTGAACGCTTCCTCCTCAGATGCCTTGGCTCGGGCGGCGTTGGCCAGGAGGGTCTCGTTAAATATCGAAGCAGTTTCGGCCAGGGGCATGGGGGCACCGGTCATGGCATACGGAAGGTCATTCATCTGCTCATTATGCCAGGCATGTCCCAGCTCATGGGCAATGGTGGATACATCGCTGAAGGAGCCGGCGAAATTGGTCATCACGCGGCTCTGTCTCTTGGAATGTGCTTCAGCGCAAAATGCTCCGCCGCTTTTGCCCGCTTTGGGGTACATATCAATCCAGCGATTTTCAAAGGCATGCCGAACAAAGGCCGCAAGATCGGGAGAAAATTTGCCGAGCTCAGCTGCAATCAGCTCTTCAGCCTGCTCAATCGTATAAACCGGCGGCCTGAAATTCCCAATGGTTACAGGCGCAAACAAATCATAGAAGGGGAGACCGTTTTTGTGTCCCAGCAATTCGCCTTTTTTCCGGAGATATTCCCGGAATTTAGGCAGTGCCTCATCCATGGCGGCCAGCATAGAATCCAGCGTTTCCTGTTTCATGTTGCTGTTTTCCAGCGTCATATTCAAAACGGACGGATAATTCTCAAGCTCAGACATGGTCTGTGCTTCCGCCTTGATCGAGTTCAGGCAAGCGGCCATGGGAATTTCCATCTTCTTATAAGAAGCAATTTCCGCCTCATAGGCGCTTTTGCGCACTGCGGCATCCGAATCATAGGCCTTGGCCCGAACGGCGGACAAGGGAAGCTTTTCCTCCCTGTAATCCACCTCCAGCGTGGCGTCCAGCTTATCCCGCAGCTGGGAAAAAGCATGGCTGCCGGATAGGGTCAGACGAAGAACCCACTGTTCCATGCTTTCGGGCACCAAATGGGCAGCTTCCTTTTTTGACTGCAGAATGGAAAACCCGATTTTCTTCAGTTCCGCATCCGAATCAATCATCTCTTCCAGCTGATCAACCGATGCCACAAAGCGCACGAAGGAGGAGTTCAGCATGGTTAATTCAACCGATTTCTGCATCAGCCTGTCAGACATCTTTTCCGCATCCTGATTGGTGGCATCAACAGAAAGCGTCAGTTGAGCGTAGTTTCCAAGTGCCTCAACCAGGGCAGAAATTTGCTCGCTCTTTTCGGCAAAAGCCTTCAGTTTTTCGGTATCGGACAAATCGGCGCTTTGCAGCACCCCGGCCGATTCCTTCATAAGGCGATCCAGCGATGCAAAATCTTCCTCAATTTTCGGATCGGAAAAGGACTGATAATAGATTGACAAATCCCACTCTGTATTCATTGTATTACTCCTCATTCTTTCCTTCGGAATGCGATTCCTTCAAGGGTATCCAGACATGTATCCTTGCTTTCCTGCAAATGGTGGCGCATCAGATCTGTTAATTTTTCCAGATTTTTTTCCCGGAGCAGCTGGATCATTTCATGATGCTCCTGATGAGCCTTGGAATGGCGCACGATGTTTGCAATGGTGACGGCGGAAAAACGGTTGACATAGGCCTCCTGGCTGTCTATTACCCGCAGAATATGCCGCTTGCCTGATATTTTTTCCAGTGCGGAATGAAAATTTCGGTTATATAAGGCCAGCTTATCGCAATCCATTTGCTCCTGTGCCACATCCATTTCCTGAAGGATTTCCTGAAGCTGATCCAAATCCTCAGGCCTGATCTGTTCAACCACAGAGGGCAGCAAGAGCAAGACCATATCATTTCGGATGGTGAAAATTTCTTCCACATCATCAATCGTGAACGCATTGACCAGCCAGCCTCTGTGGGGCTGGCATTCGACCAATCCGTCCTCCTGAAGCCTTCGCAGGGCATCCCGCAAAGGGGTTCGGCTCAGGTGCATCTGCTTTGCATAGCTTGTTTCGACGATCCTGGAACCCGGGACGATTTCTCCGGTGATAATCGCCTGCTTCAGGGATTCATATGCCAAATCCTGAGCTTTTTGATTGGCTTCTACCTGCAACACACTGCTGACCTCCTCTCTGAAGGGATGATTACAATATACATGATAAATACCCGTTTGTCAAGAAAATTGATTGCTTTTGACATACACCAAAGAAAGCCGCTTCAAAAGAAGCGGCAGAAAAGTCAATGGGCAATTACTCCTCTTCTTCCTCTTCGGGAAGGTCGGCATTGTGGTAGATTTCATTGACATCATCATTGTCTTCAAGCATATCCAGCAATTTCTGAATACGGGCAGCCAAATCAGCATCATCCACCTTGATATAGTTCTGGGGAACCATCTGCTTATCAGCCGAAATGAAGGAAAGACCCTGAGCTTCCAATGCTTCACGGACAGCCGAAAAATCGTTGGGCGCGGTGATGATTTCAAATACATCCTCCTCAGCCTTCATATCCTCGGCACCGGCATCCAGCGCGGTCATCATCATCTCGTCCTCGTCCATATCGGGCTGGCGCTCGATGACGATCACACCCTTATGGTCAAACATATAGCTGACCGAGCCGGGAGTTCCCAGGGATCCGCCGTATTTGTCAAAGATATGCCGTACATCAGAGGAGGTACGGTTGCGATTATCGGTAACAATCTGGCAAATAATCGCAACTCCGCCGGGTGCGTAGCCTTCATAAGTGATTTCCTCGTAGCTGACGCCTGCGCCTTCACCGGCAGCCTTCTTGATGGAGCGCTGAATGTTGTCGTTGGGCATATTATTCGCCTTGGCCTTGGCGATGATGTCCTTGAGCTTACTGTTGGAATCCGGATTTGCGCCGCCTTCACGGACTGCAATCGCGATTTCACGGCCAATTTTGGTGAAAATCTTACCGCGGGCGGCATCTGCCTTGCCCTTTTTGGCCTGAATGTTATGCCATTTGGAATGTCCTGACATGGTAAAATCCCTCCTACAAAGGTTTGACACGAAAACATAGTTATTATAGCATTGAAAATGCCTTTCGTCAAATGAAAAGAGCAAAAATATGGGCAAAAATACCTGTTTTTTTGAAAATTTCAAAAATTTTGCTTACGTCTGCCCATTTTCACTCGGATCGACCCATCCCGAGTACACCTCGGCCACCCGAATCAGCTCAATACTCCCATTGCTCACCCGGGTAAGGGCGGCCTCCAGCAAGGAAAAGTCCTTTTCCCGGACCAGAACGGTGGATTCGACTGCTGCTCCGAATTTTGTTTCTTCCACCTGAACCGGCAGTTGATTCAGCGTATACTGTACTCTGTCCCACAGGGAATAGCCAATCTGGGCACAGCAGCGAATGCTGGGCTGCATGGTAACGATGCCGGATTTTTCGACAGCCAGCACTGCGGAATGGGAATAGGCCCTTACCAGCCCGCCGCTTCCCAATAATATACCGCCGAAATAACGGGTAATGACAACGCAGCAATTGACGAGATGCCTGGCTTTCAGTACCTCCATGATGGGCATTCCGGCCGTTCCGGAGGGCTCTCCGTCGTCACTGTATCGCATGATGCCGGCATTTTCGCCAATGATATAGGCATAGCAGTTATGGGAGGCATCCTTGTAGCTTTGCCGCTTCTCATTCAGAAAGGCCAGCGCCTCTTCCTCTGAGGTGCAGGGCGTGGCATGGCAAAGAAATCGGCTTTTGTTGATGATATACTCATCCGTTGCCGGAGAGCGTAATGTCTGATAACTGCCCGCCATATTATTTCAGCACGATGCGGCAGTAATTCTTCTTGCCCTTGCGCAGCAGCAGACCGTCTGCGGGGATATCCTCGGCCTTGATGACCAAATCAATGTCCGTAACCTTGCTGTCGCCCATCAGGACTGCACCCTGCTGCACCTGTTTGCGGGCATCGCCCCGGCTCATGCAAAGTCCGCAGTCATTCAGCAGGGTTGTAATGCGGCCGTCTGCCGCCAATGCATCCCGTTCAACCGCCCAGGTGGGTACATCCGCCGCCGCACCGCCGGAGAACAGCGCCTCGGCTGCCAGCTGCGCTTTTTGGGCTTCTTCTTCGCCATGAACCAGTTTGGTGCACTCAAAGGCAAGAACCTTTTTGGCCGTATTGATTTCGCTGTCCTTCAGGGCGGACAGGCGGCGCACCTCGTCCATAGGCAGGAAGGTCAGAAGGCTCAAACACTTGGCCACATCCTGATCGGCAATATTGCGCCAATACTGATAGAAATCATAGGGGGAACACAAATCAGCATCAAGCCACAAAGCACCCTTTTCGGTTTTGCCCATCTTTTTTCCTTCATGATTCATCAGCAGCTTGAAGGTGCAGGCAAATGCCGCCTCATGCTCCTTGCGCCTGATCAGATCAGCGCCCGACAGCATATTGCTCCACTGGTCATCACCGCCCATTTGCAGCCGGCAGCCGTAGTTTTTGAACAGCTGCAAAAAGTCATAGGACTGCATGAGCATATAGTTGAATTCCAGGAAGGTCAGCCCACGCTCCAGGCGCTGCTTATAGCATTCGGCCGTCAGCATACGGTTGACAGAGAACAGCGAACCGATGTCCCGAATGAAGTCCATATATCCCAAGGAACGCAGCCAATCGGCGTTGTTGACGATCATGGCCTTGCCCGTACCGAACTCAATAAAGCGCTCCATTTGCTTCTTGATGCAGGAAACATTATGGTCAATCGTTTCCACCGTCATCATTTTGCGCATATCGGTTTTCCCGGAGGGATCGCCAATCATGGCTGTGCCGCCGCCAACCAGCGCAATCGGGATATGCCCGGCCCGCTGCATATGAGCCATGGCGATAATCGGGATAAAATGCCCAAAATGCAGGCTTGTAGCCGTGGGATCGAACCCCACATAGAAGGTGGTCGGCTCTTTTTCCAGCTGCTTGTACAGCTCATCCTCATAGGTAATCTGAGCTAAAAATCCCCGTTCCTTCAGGGTATCCAGTACATTGGTCATCGTTTTTTCCTCCTAATCATTCAGTCAATGCTTTATTCAGCTTTTCCATGCCCAGCTTGATTGTTTCGGGATTGGACATAGAGAAATTCAGCCGGAGTGTATTTTCATGCCCGCCGCCAGCATAGAAATGGGTGCCCGGCACATAGGCAACCCCCAGTTCAACCGCCCGCGTCAGCTTTTCCAGCGCATTAATCTTCTGATCAAGCTCTACAAAGACGAACAAACCGCCCTCGGGCTTGGTATAGGATTGGTAGACATCGCAGGAATCCAGACAGCCGAGCATGGTATCCAGCTGAACCTTATAATCCTGGCAAATGGCATCCACATGGGGCTGCAAAAGCCCTTTGCGGAGATAGGCATCGCAAATGGCCTGATTCAGCAGGGCAGTATGAAGGTCACTGGATTGCTTGCCGATTACGCATTTGCGCAAAAGGGCAGGCTGGGCAACCAGGAAACCCACCCGAAGGCCGGGGGAGATGACCTTGGAAAAGCTGCCCATAAAGGCAACAAACCCGGACTTGTCAAAGGACTTAATCGAAGGCATTCCACTGCCCGAATAGCGCAGGTCGTGATAGGGATCATCCTCCGCCACCACAACCCCGTATTGTTCGGCAAGCTGTGCAATCTTTTTGCGTCTGTCCAGGGAAAGGGTGCGCCCGGTGGGATTCTGGAAGGTCGGAATGATATAAATCATTTTCGGGTGATGGGCAATGATTTTTTCTTCCAGATCCTCCATGACCATTCCGTTTTCATCACTGGAAACGGGGATCAGCTTTGCACCGAACAGGCGCATGCACTGCATATTGCCCAGGAAGGTGGGATCCTCCACAAGAATCACATCACCCGGGTCAATCAGCGCCATGCACAGCAGAGACATCGCCTGTGTAGAACCGGTGGTGGGCAGGATTTCGCCCTGGGCAGCCTCGATTCCGAACCGTTCCTTCACGTAGGGGACAAGGCTTTCGCAAAGGGGCTTATACCCTTCGGTTGCGCCGTATTGCAGCAAGGTTTTCCCGTCATTGAGCAGCACTTCACGGGCAATTTCAGCCGTCTGCTCATCAGGCAGTGCTGAAAAAGCGGGGTTGCCGCCGGCAAAGGAAATCATGCCCGGTTTGGCGAGAAGCTTAAAGATTTCCCGGATGGCCGATCCGGATATTCCGTCAAATCGGCGGGCGAACTGCAATGAACTGATATCCATGCTTCTTTTCTCCTTCAAAAAACGCCCTCCCTGCCCACGGCAGAGAAGGCGAAAATTTCGCGGTACCACTTCTGTTCAATCGGGAGACCCCGATCCTCGTTTGCGCTGTATCCGGCGCACCGGCGCGGCCTGCCAATACTGGTTCGGCCTTGCGCTCCGGGATGTATTCGCCCATCCTGTGCCGCTTCTTTTCACCAGCCAGAAGCTCTCTGAAGGCATTCACGGATGCGTTACTTGTTCCCATCAACGCGTATGAACAAAGGAAATTATACAGGAAAGGAAGCCGGAATGTCAAGCATTAATCCTTGATTTTTGCATATTTTTTTACGATGGCTTCCGCAATATCGTATTCTTCCGGCGGAATACGCAGCACCAGAGGCGCAAAATGGGGGATATGATAGAGCCGGATCAGGCCGGATGAGGGAAGATAGCGAATTTCGTTCACATCGGCCCACAGCATATGCCTTTCATCCGCCAGAATGTATTTTGTCCCGTCATTGGATGAAACGGTGTCATTCAACCGGGAAGCCTGAAGCCGGCCTATGGAGCGTAAGCGGGAAGCACGGTGCCAAACCTGGGTATGGGCACCCTGCTGGTCCAGAAAAAAGCGAACCTCCTCCCGCCCCTGCAATGTCAAAAAGAGGAAGGAAATGCCCACTCCGGCAAAGGGGACGGTCAATATCAGTGTCAGCAATTGTCCGTTGAGCAGGGCAGAAAACTCGGCCTTTGTGTTGAATATGCGCTCCAGTCCAAAGAGAATGGCACACAAAAGCACTGTCACAATGGCCAGCACCAGCGCAATGCTCTTCCATACACTGGCATCCGTCAGGGGAATCCGCACCGTTCTCCATACATCCCGCACAGCAGAAGAGGGGGCGCGCTTGCCGCAATACTGGCAAACGCTCCCCGCACTTTCTTTTTTGCATTTTTTGCAATACGAAACAATCATTTACTTGATAATCAGGCTTTCTCCGGTCATTTGTTCAGGCTTTTCCAGACCCATCAGATCCAGCATGGTGGGACACAAATCACACAGCTTGCCGCCGCTCCTGAGCTGCTTTTTGGGATTTTCCGGATCAACCACAATGACGGGCACGGGATTGGTGGTATGAGCGGTGAAAGCACCTCCTGAAATCGGGTCAATCATCTGATCCGCATTGCCGTGGTCGGCCGTAATAATGCACTTTCCGCCCTGCTCAGTCAGTGCCTTGACAATTTTTCCGACACACTCATCCACCGTCTTGACGGCCTTCTTGGTGGCCTCAATGACGCCGGTATGTCCCACCATATCGCAGTTTGCGAAGTTGAGGATAATGACATCGTACTTCTTGGCTGCAATGCAGTCCAGAACGGCATCACACACCTCATAGGCGCTCATTTCAGGCTTCAGATCAAAGGTGGGAACGGTCTCGGAATCGGGGGAGGGAATCAGAATTCTGTCCTCGCCCGGGAAGGTGCGCTCCTCACCGCCGTTAAAGAAGAAGGTGACATGGGCATACTTTTGGGTTTCCGCGATACGAAGCTGGGTTTTGCCGCATTTGGACAAATATTCGCCCATGGTCATGTCCAGCGCTTCGGGGGGATAGGCAATCGTCACATTGGGCATGGTCGCATCATACTGGGTCATGCACACATAATGCACAGGGAAAAAGCCCTTTTTGCGCTCAAAGCCCTTGAAATCCGGGTCAACAAAGGCACGGGTAATCTCTCTGGCTCTGTCCGGACGGAAATTGAAGAAAATAATGGAATCGTTCGCCTTGATCAGACCGTTTTTGTCGATGACGGTGGGCAACACAAATTCATCGGTCAGATGCTTGCCGGTCTCGTCAATCACCTGATAGGAATCCCGGATTGCCTTGACAGCGCAGTCAGCCTGGATACCTTCACCCAGCACCATGGCATTATAGGCCTTTTCTACCCGCTCCCAGGCGTTATCCCGGTCCATGGCATAAAGGCGTCCCATGGTGGTGGCGATGCTGCCTACCCCGATTTCCTTCATTTTGTTCAGCAGGGTTTCCACATAGCCGGCGGCGCTGTCCGGCGGCACATCACGGCCATCCAGCAGGGCATGCACATAAACCTTCTCAATGCCGCATTTCTTGGCCATCTGCAGCAGACCATACAAATGTTCCGTATGGGAATGGACGCCGCCGGGGGAAACAAGACCGATCAGATGCAGGGCCGAATTCTGCTTTTTGCAGTTATCCATAGCACCCAGCAGAGCCTTATTTTCAAAGAAAACGCCGTCCTGTATATCCTTGGTAATCTTGACGAGCATCTGATAAACAACGCGGCCGGCACCGATATTGGTATGACCCACCTCGCTGTTGCCCATCTGACCGTCCGGCAAGCCCACATCCAGGCCGGATGCACCGATTTCAGTCAGAGAATACTGAGCCTTCAGCTTGTCCAGTTCGGGAGTTCCCTGTGCAAGAATTGCGTTGGACGCCGGGTCATTTTTGCCATTGCCGAAGCCGTCCATAATGATCAGGGCAGTTGTCTGCGCCATATAAATCCCTTCTTCATCCTTTATTTTCGCAGCGGACATGTCCTCTGCCGAATACCATTATATCAGATTCTGTCTTTGTGTCAAGCCTCTTTGTCTTCATCCGTCTCAGGTGCAGCCTGTTCCGGGGCGGGCTTTTCTTCTGCGGCAGGCGGGGTATTCTTTTTGACCAAAATCATCATCAGCCCGTCCGATACAGCCTCAGCCAGCAGAGAAATGCCGACAAACACATTCAGATGCTCATTGATGGCAAAGGGATGCAGGAGGCACAAAAAGCCAAGAATCAGGGAAAGGGCGGCCACTGCCAAGAGCATCCGCCACTGGGCAATCTTCAGCCTCAGAAAATCAACCGTTGCCTGCAGCTTGAAGATTCCGGCAAGCACCAGAAGCACGCCCCATATATATTGGAAAACAAATGTTACAACATCATGGGAAACCATCAGCGCCAGCCCGATCAAAAATGCAATAATGGCGTAACTGAGCTTAAAATCCTTCAGCGCTTCTTTGGGCTCTTCGGTGAAGTATTTGTAGAAGCAGTATCCGCTCACTGCAAGGCAAATTACAAACAGCACCCATTTGACAAACTGGTCGACAAAATCGGGACAGGCCAGCAGCAAAATACCCACAATCAAGCAGATTCCCGTCATGACCCAGCCGGTCATCTTACCCCGAACGGTCTTATTCGTTTTTTTGTTGATCTCTTTTTTCATGGTTCAATCTCCTTTCAATTTTGTGCAGGCAGGGCAGTATCCATATCGCACCAGCACAAATACAGATACTCCATATAGGTTTCAAAGGGAACATTCAGGCTTTGAATGAAGGCGGCATGCTCCTTTCCCACATACCGCACATGCCAGGGCTCTCCCTTATAGCTCGTCACGCTCTTCCATTCGGTTTTATAGCGGATGATGAAGCCGTATTCGGCACAATGCTCAGCCAGCCATTTTCCCTCATCCGAATCGGCAAAGATGGCATTCAAGCGATAGGAAATGGATTTGGCAGATATGTCCATGGCCAGACCCAGCTGATGTTCACTGGCACCCGGGGGAGCGCTGGACAGGGATGCGCTGGATTCGCCTCTTTCTGCCACCTTTTTCTGATAAATGGAACGCTGCGTACCGTAGGAACGGTATCCGGATACCGCATATAGCTCGATCCCGTCCTCCAATGCAGCCGAAAACATTTCCTCCAGCGCATCAGCGGCATCCGGGCGCATTTTTTGAGCGGCCAGCCCCGGTTTATGCGCCACATTGACCTCACGCAATTCAGGCACAAAGGAGGATTTGAGCTTGTTTTTTTTGTTGACAAGCCGCAAATTTTCTTCCAGATAGGGGTCCATGCGGAGCGTGACCCGGGGGATGGGGCAGAGCTCGTAAAGCTGCTGCGCAGTCAGCAATGAATCTGCCTTTGCCAATAGCAGACAGGAGGAAATCAGGGCAGCCAGAATCAATATTTTTCTGATGTGTATCATTTGCGAAGCCCCTTTGGATAATGATTCTTCAGTATTCCCTGCGTGGCCTTTCCAAAGCCGAGCTGTATGCTCTGCACAGCAGGGCTGCACCAGCCGCTGATGCTCTCATCGCATTCGAGTGCTTCCCCATGCAACCATTTGCGTGCCGCGATGTCCGTTAATTCCAGCTGATATCGGGCTTTGCAGCTCATAAACAGCGCATGATCCGGCTCGAACCGCCCTGATTTTATTTCACCAAGGGTCAGGCCAAGACGCAGAACCGGGATTCCGTCCAGGATCGGCAACTCCTCCGGGGCATTGACCAATTTGGAGGAAAAGACGGCGTTGGCTATGGGCATATCAAGCAAATACTCCCTGGCAAATTGCTCATAAAGCCTGACATCATTTTTTTCCGGCTGCCTGGTCTGCCACAGGCAATGCGTTTCCTCCCCGCTTTTCTTGACAAGCTTTGCGGCAAAATGCCCTTCTCCCTTGGCCCGATGAGGCCAAATGCGCATCATGCCGTCCCCGGACTTGCCAAGCACCGGAACGGTAAAATCAACGGGTTCGAATTCGGGATGGTCTGCAAGGAAATCGGCAATTTGCTGCTCATTTTCCTCCGGGCTGAACGTGCAGGTGCTGTACACCAGGATGCCGCCTTTTTTCAGCATGGCCGCGGCGGCCTCCAGGATGGGCTTTTGCCGTTTGGCACAGCCCAAGGGGGATTGTGCATTCCATTGCTCAATCGTTTCGGGATGCCTGCGGAACATTCCTTCTCCCGAGCAGGGGGCATCCACCAGAATTTTATCGAAAAAGCCAGGCCATTTATTTGCCAAAAGCTCGGGGGGAGCACAGGTCACCACGCAGTTTTGCAGACCCATTCTTTCTATATTAGAGGACAAAACCTGCGCCCTTTTCCGGACGATTTCATTGGAAACAAGCAGCCCCTTATTTTCCAATAAAGCACCGATTTGCGTGGATTTTCCGCCGGGTGCTGCGCAAAGATCAAGAATCCTGTCGCCCGGCTGCACATCCAGGATTGTTGCCGGCAGCATGGCGCTGGGCTCTTGCAGATAAAATGCGCCGGCCTCATGCAATGCGCTTGCGCCAAGCAGAGAATCTGCCTGGAGATAGTAGGCACTCCGCGCCCATGGAATGGGGTCTAAAGCATCATCAGGGAGGGGAATGGGTTTGAGCGGATTCATCCGAATGCCGCGCAAAGCAGGCTGGTCTGCCGCTTTTTCAAAAGCTTCAAACTCGTTTCCAAGCTGCAACCGGATACGCTGAATAAATTCGTCAGGCAGTGTCATTTCCCATCCTCCCTGTTTTGACGAGATACGGGGTAGACAGGCTCATAAAAGGCATCCTTGCGGTCAATCGAGCTGGAAAGAGAGGTGACCGGGCTGGAATCATCCTCCGTAATAAAATCCCTGAGGGCTTTGAAGGCATTGGTTCTTCGGCGGCGCGGGGAAGAGCCGGATGGGGCAGAGGGTGTCTGCAATGGCCGTGGTTTAGAGGAAGCCTGATTTTGCACCCGGGGGAGATAATCATAGTCATCCACTGAAACCCGGTTGGCCGGCTGGGGGGAATTAACAAATGATTGCTGAGAAAGCGGGGGAGTGCTGCTTTTGATTTCATCCACCCCCGTATCATACCCGGAATTGAAGGCTTGCCCTGCCTTTGACTTGCCGCTCAGAAATATTTTTACTTTTCTCAGCCGGCTTTTCCACACCAAATGGGGCTTCCAACGGGCCAACCGGATACAAAAATCAGTTAAAAGCCCAAGCACCACCACAAGAGACACGAGAATCAACCAGTTTTCGGCGAACCAGCTTACAAATCCGCTCTGACCGGATGAATCCGATGTGAAGGCATCAAAAAGGCTCTTGGCCAGCGTTTTGAGCCAGTTTAATATGATTGAAAATACAGATTCTGCAAATTGGTTCATGGCGTATCCACCGTATTTTCATCCGGCTCGATCTGGACAAAGACATACACCTGATCGGTATTCATGTACAGCGCATCGGACGGTTTTTTCAATGTCAGCAGAAATTCGCAGGTCGAATCATGATCGTTTACATCGCCCTTTTGAGTCACTGAAGGAGCAACCGGGTCAGAGGGGACGGATGCATAGGCCAGTATCACCTCTTCCGGTTCTGTCCGGATCGATTTGATATGGTATCCTGCCTTAACCGACCCGCTGATATACGCTTCACCGTTGAGCGCAACCGAACAGGTTTGATAAAGAGCCTGTTCCACGGTAATTGAATCAATCAGCACATCGCCTGTTGTAACAGAAATGTTGTCCATGCTGATTTCATTTCCGGATCGGTCTGTCAGCAGAAAGCTGCAGGCCGTTCTTTGAGTCCCGGCAGAGGCGGGCAATGTGCTTACATCATATCGCACCAAGCAGCGGCTGATTTGTTCGACCTGGGATTTAGGACCGGAAACGGTGACATAAAGGGGATCAGTGCCGGCGGATGATCCCCAATATCCCTCGGGAGCCGTTCCGGAAACCTCCAGCGTCACGGGAATCCTGGAGCGAACCACATACTTTTCCACCTGTACGGTAATCTGGCTGACGGACAAATCAATGACCGATCCGTAAATGGATGAGGAGGTTGTCTGAACGGTCAGCACCTGTGTCCCGGCGGACTTGATTTTGCTCAGATCTACCCGGGGATTGTAGGTTGAGGCACTGACCTGATCATAATATTTCTGCGGCACAGAAGCCCGGATCCGAAGACCGCTCAGCACTTCGCTCTCCAACCCGGATACGACAATAAAACCGTTGCGCAGAAGCGCATCAGAGCCCGTAACGGAAATGGTGGCATCCGTGATGACCTTTGTTCTGGTCAGGGTAGTGTCCTGAGAAAGCAGCGCGCCCCATACGCAGATTGCTAAAAACAGCGAAAGAATCTTCAAACCGATATTGTGCTTCAACCCATTCAGGATATGCCCGAAAATCCCGCCGGCTGAACGGGTCTTTGGGGACTGAACTGTTGCTTTATTTTCGTCATTCGGCATTTTTCTGATTCCTCCCGAAGAACTGGCTGACGGCATTGCGCATGCCGGCGGGCTTTTCAACATATATTTCATTTAGGATTCTGCGAAGGGAGTCTGCATCCAGATGCCGGATGATTTTGCCGGACCTTGTCATGGAAATGATCCCTGTTTCTTCCGATACGATCAGCACAATGGCATCTGTCGATTCGCTGATGCCCAGAGCGGCCCGGTGTCTGGTGCCCAGGTCTCTTGGAATGGAATCGGACTGGGACAGGGACAAGACGCAGGCTGCCGCCACAATCCGCTGGTCACGAATGATAACAGCGCCGTCATGCAAAGGCGTATTGGGCTCAAAGATGTTTTCCAATAGCGGGGCAGATATCAGGGAATCCAGCGCACAGCCGGTATCAATGACATCCTTCAGACCGGTTTTTTGCTCGAATACGATGAGCGCACCTACCCTGCGTTTGCTCAGATGAAGGCAGCACTCGATCAATTCATCAATGACTTTTTCCCCGCCATCCGGGGCTTTGAAGCGAAGGGAACTGATTTTAGTACCGCGGCCGATTTCTCCCAATGCCCGGCGAAGCTCCGGCTGAAAAAGTACAACCAGCACAAGCACCCCTGAATTCAGCACCTTTTCCAGCATCCAGTTGATGGAGGTCAGCCCAATCCACTGGCTGACCAGCCGAAACAGAATTAAAATTCCCAGACCCTTCAGCACCTGTATCGCACGGGTCTGGCGTGACAGGATAATCAGCTCGTAGATGATCAGGGCAACCAGCAAAATATCGACAATATCAATCAGACTGGAGTTGTGTAATATATTCCAGAAAAAGCTTTGAATCTCACTCCAAAGGTTCGCCATAAGTCCACGCCCCACTTTACGCAGTTTACAGATATAGTATACACCATTTTTCACAAAAATAACAGTAGGAAAAAAGATTTTTATCAGATTTTCCGGTGGCGCTGCATATCAAAAATCGGCAGGAGAAAACTCTTGCCGATCTGAGCAGCTTACGGTGCTGAATAATCTGCTGAAAATGTCAGCGGCCAATGTCCGTATCGGAGTAATCGAGACGATTATGGCTCTTGATATAGTCCACAATTTCGTCCAGATAGCCAAAGGCCAGCCCTACATAGCTGTCCGCCGCACCATAGTAAACAGCAATCCGGCCTGTATCCTTATCCTGCAATGTGGCGCAGGGGAAGCAGACATTGTCAACAAAGCCCTTTTCCTCGTACCATTCTTCCGGGGTCAGCAGATAGGTTGAGCAGCGATATTTCACAATGGACGGATTGTCGATATCGAGAATGGCACCGCCGATGGAATAAACATATCCATTGCAGGTGTTGAGCGCGCCATGATAGAACAAAAGCCAGCCTTCGCTCGTCTCAATGGGGGCAGCACCTGCGCCGATTTTCAGGGATTCCCACCCGCCCTTGCGGCTCATCACATGGCGATGCTTTCCCCAATAGGTCAGATCCGGGCTTTCAGAGAGGAAGATATCGCCGAAGGGGGTATGCCCGCTATCGGACGGACGGGAAAGCATCACATAATTGCCATTGATTTTTCTGGGGAATAATACGGCATTTCGATTGAAGGGCAGGAAAGGATTTTCCAGACGCACGAAGGTTTTGAAATCCTTTGTGCGGGCCAGACCGATGGATGCGCCGTAAAAATCCGTACACCAAATAATATAGTAGGTATCCTCAATTTTCAGCAAACGGGGATCATAGGCATAGCCGGGCATGAAGTCATTTCCGTTTTCGTCCACAAAATGGGTGGGATTTTTGTCAAACTCCCAATGGATGCCGTCCTTGCTGCGGCCAAAGTGAATACGCATATTGGTTTCAACGGTATCCGCCCGGAACATCCCGACATAGCCGTCCTCAAAGGGAACAACGGCGCTGTTGAAAATGCGTGCAACCCCCTCGACCGGATTGCGCTTGATAATCGGATTGGAATCATACCGCCACAAGGGACCATTCAGCGGATGGTCAGGCTTATCCTGCCACGGCATGCCGGGCAGAGAGGAAACATTTATCATCTGATATTTGCTCATAATGACCTCCTGTAATCAATAAATCACTTTACATGGCTGAATCAATGTTCATCAAGACAGACACACTCATCATTATAATCCGCCTTTTGTTTTTGTCAATATGCCGATTGAACATTTTAATCATTTTCAATCCCGCAAGCGGTGAATTGCCTGGCACATTTGGGGAAACGCTGGTTAAATGAGCGGGTGGTGATGCGGATAAATTTTGATAAAGAGAGGAATGAAAAATTCTCAAGGAAATCTGTATTCCGAATGACCCGGGAATTTTACAGGAAATAGATATGCATTAGTCGTTGCAGATGGAGCATGCCAAATGAATCAGCCTGTTCGTTAAGAAACTGCTGATTTAATCGGTTTAGTCTTTTCTTGAAAAATAATGATTCCCTGGGAGAGTCATTTGGCACAATTTTATGCATTTAGAGGATAAAAATATGCCTTTTCCGGGGCGAAAGCTCCGCTGCTACGGGAGCCCCGCCGGCACGGGAGCCCCGCCGGCGTAAGGTCTGGGGAAACCTATGCGTGTCGGGTACTGACTGCCAGCCGGGCGCCTATGCGTGTCAGGCGCTGACCTTTTCAGCATGAAAAGGCCGGTTTCCCCAGGAATTAATCAGCGTTTCTTTAAGGGAACACTGATTTATTTACTTTCGTCTGGATTGTGATTTTTAAGGAAGCACTGATTAAACTGCCGTATTGCAAACGCATAATTTCAAAAGCCTTGATTTCAAAGGGTTTGTGCAATCGACAAGCCGGATGAAAGCGAATTGTTCAGCAGTTCCTTAAAAGTTCTTTGAAATGAAAACTCTCGCAAGAGCTCGAATCATGAAGCGGTAATGAAATCAGCGTAAAGCGGTAATGAAACCGGCATTTTCTCCAATAAAAGAAGAACGGCCGACATTTTTGTGTGTTTTCAGGATTCAAATTGATGCAACTATTCGTAAAAGGGTTCTTTTGCGAATAGTTACGCCGAACGATAAGGCTCTTTCCCCTGTATGGCTGAGCTTACCATCTCCTTGCTGTCTCTGCCGGTTTCTTATGCAGACCAAAGTCTGGTTTGTTCTATAAAGTTATACTTCGGTCTATTTTTTTAGAATCTGGTATGTTTAATTGCGCTGATGATACTTTCTCTGGACATTTCGTCATCCTCTGAACCATGAATCCGGCAATCCGTAAGCCAACATTCCGGATCAATCTGAGTTGCCATTCCGGCAGATATTGAGCCAGCCATTTTTTTCGTTTACCCGAAGTCTATGGTTTGGACAAGGGCTGCCGCATCGGTGGCTCTGCCCCAGCCCCCCCCCGGGGCGCTTATCGCTTTGATTTTTCAGGAGAGTGATGCCCGTAGTCTTTTATGTGCATTTTCTTGAATGATTGAGGCCGATGCCGGAATTATTTCAAATTGTTCAATGAAAAAACCGCTGATTCATTCGGCAGTGCCATCTGCTCATTGAATCAGCGGTTCTATAGAAAGCATTATTCCATCAGCTTCAAATTCTTTTCAATCAGCCCGATCCGCTGGCGCACGCAATCCACGCTGCGTTCTGCATCTGCCGGAGTAGAAAAAATATAGTCCTCAAGCCGATCCAGTGTTGTGGAAGCGACATGCAGTCTTGTATCGGATGATGCATAATAAATATACACGCTTCCATCGTCATCCGCGATAGCACCATTGGTGAACACCACATTGCTGACATCCCCCACGCGTTCCATGCCCATGGGAGCAATCAGATAACCGCCGGGCTCTGCAATAACCTGCCAGGGCTTTTGCAGATCGGTCGCAAAGGCATAAATCACATAGCGCAGACCGGCTGCGGTATTGCGCACGCCATGAGCGATATGCAGCCAGCCCCGTTTCCCCTTGATCGGGATTGCACCGGCACCGTTTTTCTCCTCGGTGATCTGGTGATAGTGACGGGCAGAAGTCGTTATTTCTTCATCAATGACCGCATGTTCGATGCCATCGGAAAGACCAAAGCCGATTCCCCCGCCGCTGCCTGTCGATATAAAGCCGTCCATCGGGCGTGTAAAAAAGGCATATTTTCCGTCAACAAACTGTGGATGCAGCAAAACATTGCGCTGCTGCGGAGAGCGAAGGGTGGTCAGATTATCCAATCGTTCCCAGTTTTCCAAATCCTTTGTTCGCACAATGCCCGCAGCCGCAACCGCCGCTGACAATTCGGAACTGCTATAATCCTTGCTTTCGGAGCAAAAAACACCATAAATCCAGCCATCCTCATGGGGCGTCAAGCGCATATCATATACATTCGTTTCCTCCGGGCAGGTATCCGGCAAAAGGATGGGCTTGTTCCGGAAGCGAAATCCTTCTGTCGGGCAATCAGACTCCGCAACGGCGAAAAAGCTCTTCCGGTCACAGCCCTCAACCCGGGCAACCAGGCAATATTTGTTCCCCATTTTGATTGCGCCGGAGTTGAAAACAGCGTTCACTCCCAGTCTTTCCATATGAAAGGGGTTCGTTTTCTCGTCCAGATCATATTTCCAGAAGGGCGGGATATGTTCTCTGGTTAAAACCGGGTTTTGATAACGGGTATAAATGCCGTTATTCTTGGATTCAGGATGGTTAGGCGTTTGGATCAGCGCTTCATAATCATCAAAAATTGTGCGGTATGCCTCAGGAATCATGAAAAAGCCCCCTTATTTTACAGAAATAAAATGGACGGATCTTCAAAAAAGCTTTTCTTCCAGCAGTTTCAGGTACATTCTTCCATTATGATACGGACATTTCCAGGGATCAACCAACGCCATTGACATATCCGGTGTCAAATCGGGGGTCAATTCGTTGTACCATTCCCCGCAGGATGGCTCAACCACGTATTGGTGGATAAAATCATACACCGAAAGGGCAGCAGCACGCATATCCTCTTCCTCCGGATGCTTGTGCCATTGATGCGAAAAGCCGAGCACTGCTTCTGCCTGTACCCACCAGACACGTTTTTCGGCATTGACACCCTTTTCACATTCATTGAAAATGCCGTGGGGCGTATAGGCTGTCTCAAGAATTCGCCGGGCCAGCACGCTATTGGCCGCGGATACCTGCTGCGCCAATTGCCGATCGGGCTGAAGCGAAGCGCCCCAATCAAGCAGCCAGGAGGTTTCGATGTCATGCCCATAGGAGTGCAAGTCAATCAAGGTATTGTATTCGTGGTCAAAAAAGACCTCCTGCCGCCTCAGGGCGGGATTGAACATTTTTTCGAGCCATAGCTTGAGTATGGCAGTCAAGCTTGCCCCCACATCCGGATTATGGTCTGCCTCAAACAGTTCTGCATAGGCCTCAAAGACATGCAGCAGCGTGTTCATTGTCCGGGTTGCCATCACCCCGTTTTCGGACAGCTTTTCATTGCTTGCAGGAGAAAAATCACGGGTAAATGCCTCAAGGTATCCCCCATCGTCCCGCATTTTTTCTTCAATGATTCGGCGCAGATTGTATGCCAGATCAAGAGCCTCTTTTTCCCCTGTCAATTTATAGTAAGCGCTCAAACCGTAAATGGCAAAGGCCTGGCAATAGGTATGCTTGGAATCGTCCAATGGCCTGCCGGCGGCATCAAGGGACCAATACACGCCCCCGCATTCCTTGTCAAAAAACATATCCCGCAGAGCAAGATAGGCATGGGTCGCATCACTGCGCAGCTTTTCTCCCCCGAAGGTTAATGCGCAATGGGAAAAGAACCACAAAATCCGGGAATTTAAAATACACCCCTTGGGGCTGTTTTTATCCAATTCTCGTTCTGCTGTGACCAGACCATAAAATCCGCCGTTGGAATCATCCTTCAGATTTTCCCAAAACGGAATGATTTTATTCAGCAGCATGGCTTCAGGAGAAGGATTCAACATGTCAGGCCCTCCACTTTCTTTTTATTCAACTGAAAATTCATCGGTATCCGCCCGGATACATAAATATTTCTGACCGATGCCGGGTTACTGTGAAAGAGAAAGCTTTATGCACCTTCATCAAAGAAACCAAGCACCGGTCAGAAAAACAGTTTACTCAAAGAAGAGAATTTTTAACCCTTTACAGCACCTTCGACCATGCCCTTGATAATTTGCTTGCTGAACACAAAGTACAAAATCACAATAGGCGACATTGTCAGCAGCATGGCGGCCATTTGCTTGGGATAGTCCGAACCGAACTGCCCCTTGAACTGAGTCAAAGCAAGCGGCACGGTGTACAACTCGCGGGAATCCAGCAGCACAAGTGCAAAGGAAAATTCATTCCAGCAGCCGAAGACCTGAATGATGGCAATCGTCACCAAAATCGGTTTGCACATAGGAAGAATAATCCGCCATAAGGTTCCGGAGAAACTGCATCCATCGACGGAAGCGGCCTCCTCCATGGACGCCGGAATGCCCTTGACATAGCCCTCCATCAGGAAGATGCCCATGGGCAAGCCAAAGGAAACATAAGGGAATAGCAGTGTAAACCACTTGTCATTCAGATTCAATCCGCCGAACAAAATATAAATCGGGACAAGCAGCGCATGAATGGGAATCAGCATACCGGACAGGAACATCAGATACAGCGGTCTGTTCCATCTGCCCTTGATCCGGGAAAGGATGTAGCCTACGATAAAGCTGAACAACACAATCAGCAAAACTGACAAGCCTGTTGTGATCAGACTGTTGAGCATAGACTGACCCAGCTGATAGTCTTTATTGCTTAGGATATCCGTATAGTTCTTCAGCGTAGGCGCTGTTGCACCAAACAGACCCGGAATGGAAAGCTTGTCTGCATTGAAAACACGCTTTTCCTTCAGGGAATTATAGAACATCCAGAAAATCGGGAAAATACAAACCAGGGAAAAGATCCACAGCACAATATCCATCGCCAGACCGCCGATTATGCGTCCGGCCTTGGTGGAATAATGATGATGATCCGCATTTACAGCGGAAACCGGTTTATTTGACATTACACTTCCACTCCCTTCGTCAGACGCTTGACAATCCACTGGGATCCGCCGATTACAGCGAGAGACACGACAAATATGGCCACAGACAAGGTGCTGCCGTATCCCAGATTGCCTTGCTGAAGTGAAATCTGCCAGCTATATAGCGCCATAACCATTGTATTATGCTGGCCTCTGGTCATAACATAGATATTATCGAAGGCCTTCATGTTGCCTGCAATGCACAGCGTCAGGCAAACCAAGAGGGTATTTTTGATTAAGGGCAAGGTAACATGGATGGCGGTCTGGAAACCTGTTGCGCCATCAATGGTTGCTGCCTCGAAAATTTCTCCGTCAATACTGGCAATGGCAGCAAATAGAATGACCATGTAATATCCGATATACTGCCAAACCAGCGGAATCGTGACCATCAGCATGGCATGGGATTCCCCCAGCCAGTTGGGCCATTTCATCCAGGTGCCCGATAAAATACCAAGCTTGCTTAAAACGGTATTGAGCAAGCCGTCCTGTAAGTAGATGATTGTCCAGATCATACCGATACAAACGGCGGAAATGGTGCTTGGGAAGAATCCGAATGTACGGTGAACGCCCTTGCAATGGGTCAATTTGGAATTGACAAACATCACAAGAATAAAAGCAAGACCGATCTGGCCGATTATGCAAACGACAACCAGGTAAATATTGTGACCAAATGCCCCCCAGAAAATGCTGTCCTGAAAGAGAGCCCGATAATTATCAAATCCTGTGGGCGTTTTGAGGGGGCCGCCCTTCCACTCATAAAAGCTGTTGATAACAGCAATGATAAGAGGGGCAAAAACAGTAAAGACGAACAGGATACAAGGCACGAACAGATACAGCAGCAGGGTGACAGGCGAGGGCCTGATGGCTGTGCTGACCGGACGGCGCTTTTGCGATAATGTCACTTGAAATCTCTCCTTTGATTGAAGTAAAAAAGGAAAAGGGAGACCACCACGCCAGGTGGATGGCCTCCCAATCAGCCCTAGCTCAAAGCATCAAGGAAGGGCCGAAACAGATCAATAGTTGGCTTCGTAGGCAGCCTGAGTCTCCGCGGCAACTTCCTCGGGGGTCTTGGTGCCGTCCAGCATCGCCATCACGCCGGTGTTGTAAACATCCCAAACAGCAGAGCTGATGTAGGAGTCATAAATTTCACAGGTGGAGGTTTCAACATAAGACCAGTTATAGAAAGCAACGGTGATTTCGTCGAAGTTAGAGAGGTCAACTTCGCCGGCAGAGGTCAGTCCGCCCAGAGCGTAGTTTTCAGCAACATAGCTGGAGAAAGCGGGGCCAGTGATTTCCTGAGCCAGGTCGATGGCAGCAGCCAGCTTGGCAGGATCTTCAGCCAGCTTGGGGTTGATGGCTACAGCATAGCCCAGACCGATGTTCTGAGAATCGGGAGCATAGGTAGCATCAGCGGGCTGAGGCAGCACGGCAAAGCCGATGTTGGCGAACTTCTCAGCATCCATTTCCTGCAGGGTAGCAGCGATGTAGGACTCGTCCCAGTTACCGCCGATGAAGGCAGCAGCCTGACCGGAGATGTAGTATTCACGGGCATCTTCGTTGGTCACGGTGTTGAAGTTGGGATTGAAGATGGAGGTTTCGGTGAAGAGGTATTTGCATTCACGAAGAGCAGCCACAGCAGCTTCATCAGTGAAAGCAGCGCCGGTCTTGGCAATCAGGCTGGCGAACCAGTCGGGACCGGTGTAACGATTGCCCAGGGTGGAGAGGAAGTCAGAGTTCATCTGCCACTTGCCGCCGTTGCCGAAGGAAATGGTGATGATGCCCTGCTCATTGAAATACTCAGCAGCCTTTTCGACTTCTTCCCAGGTGGAGGGGAAGGTGTCATAGCCAGCTTCTGCCCACATCGCCTTGTCATAGATGACAACGGTGCAGGTACCGCCGGTCAGAACAGGATAGCCGTAAATCTTGCCATCAGAGGTGAAGGGGGTGAAATAGGCCTGATTGTAATCATCGTAGTAGGGGGACTGAGCGATAATGTCGGTCAGATCCAGCACCAAGCCCTGGTTTGCCCAGGCGATGGTGTTCATGCCCTGAAGAAGGAACACATCGGGCAGACTGTCAGCAGCAGCCATGGTAGCAATCTTTTCTTTGTACTCGGCATTTGCGATGACATTCTGGGTCAGGGTGATGTCAGGATGAGCTTCATCCCAGGCAGCCAGAACAGTGCGGAATCCGTCAGATCCGCCGTTGCCCTGAGATTCTTCAGAGGTGGAATAGTGCATAATCACCAGTTCACCCTTGTACTCGAGCTCATTAGCGGCAACGGGAGTTGCGGCCATGGCGCTCAGGCTGGTCAGAACGAGAGCCAGGAACAGAACAAGAGAAATGACCTTTTTCATGAAAGGATCCTCCTTAAGAATTACGCATTTTCATGCGTTTAGCATATTTTAACAATTTTCTATCCACTTGTCAAGATTTTTTTTGTGATTTTGTGAACAAACTGAAAACAATAAAACGCCTGATGCGAACAAAATTTGAATTTTTCAGCAAAATCAACTTGCAAAAGCGTTCATACAGCGGTATAATATAGTCCGAAAACTGAAGGATTAGGAGTTGCATTATGCAAATTGACCAAAGCTCTCAGGATTTGATTGACCGGCTCAACATCAGCGGAAGGAAGCTCAGCAAGGGACATCAGCGCATTGCCGAATACATCGTGCAGCATTATGACAAGGCCGTCTTCATGACTGCGTACTCTCTGGGGGAATCAGTCGGGGTCAGCGAAAGCACTGTCGTCCGGTTTGCGGTTGCCCTTGGGTATGCGGGCTATCCGCAATTGCAGCGTTCCCTGCAGGAATTGGTACGCCATCGGCTGACGGCCAGCCAGCGGTTTGAAATGTCCGCCGATATCAGTCAAAAGGATATTCTTCAGACGGTTTTGAAGGCCGATATGACAAACATCCGCAACACCATTGATGCAATTGATGTCAATGCTTTCTCAACGGCTACCGATCTGATTCAGAAGGCCCGCCGGATTTATATCGTCGGCCTGCGTTCCGCGGCTCCCCTTGCCCAGTTTTTCGGCTATTATCTGAACTTTATTTTTGATGATGTCCGGGTTATCGCCTCTACCTCCACAGACGTATTTGAAGCCATCAGCCGTGTAGGCGAGTTTGATGTGGTGGTGGGTATCTCATTCCCCCGCTATTCCACCCGAACGCTGGAGGCGATGCGCTTTGCCAAGCGTTCCAAGGCTCGTGTTGTGGGGATTACAGACGGACCCATGAGTCCATTATATGATGAAGCGGATATCTGCTTATCCGCCCGCACGGATATGGCATCCTTTGTGGATTCCCTTGCCGCCCCGCTTTCCGTGATCAATGCCCTGATTGTGGCACTTGGGTTGCAGCGCAAGGAGGAACTCAGCAAGCATTTCAAACAATTGGAAGGAATCTGGTCAGAACACAGTGTCTATGTCAACAGAGAAAATGAAAACTGATGTGATTGTGGTGGGCGCAGGAGCGGCGGGTCTGATTGCCGCCCTGTTTGCCCTGCGCAGCGGTGCCCACACGCTGCTGATTGATAAAAACGATAAGCCCGGCAAAAAGCTTTATATCACGGGGAAGGGCCGGTGCAATGTAACAAATGCCTGTTCCTTGGACGAGTTTCTTTCCCAGGTTCCCAGAAATCCCCGCTTTTTGTACAGTGCTCTGAGCCGATTCACCCCGGAGGATATGATGAATTTGCTCCGGAGCCTGAATTGTGATACCAAAATCGAGCGGGGAAGGCGGGTCTTCCCGGTAAGCGATAAGGCATCCGACGTAACCCGGGCGCTGTGCAATGCTTTTTTGTTCGGCGGCGGACAGATTCGGTTGAATACGGTTGTCAAGCGGCTGCTTATTGATCAGGGCAGTGTGACAGGTGTGGAAACGGATTCCGGCGAACAGCTGCCGGCCGACCGGGTTATTCTGGCCACAGGCGGGCTTTCCTATCCCAGTACAGGCTCCACGGGGGATGGCTATCGCTTTGCATCAGATACAGGCCATCGTCTGGTCTCCCCCACGCCCTCTCTGATTCCCTTTGTGACCGAGGAGGATTGGCCCAGGCAATTGCAGGGCTTGAGCCTGAAAAATGTGACCTTGACTGCTTTCAGAGGCAAAAAAGAGATCTATTCGGAATTGGGCGAGATGCTGTTCACTCACTTTGGCGTGTCCGGTCCGCTTTTCATTGAACTGAGCAGCCACATCAGCAGTGATTGGCTTCCCCTGTCCGTTTTTCTTGACCTGAAGCCAGGGCTGAGTGAAGAACAATTATCCCTGAGATTGCAGAGAGATTTCGCCGCATCGGGCAAAAAAATGCTGCGCAGCGTGCTGCCTTCCCTTTTGCCCCAGCGTCTGGCTGAAAAAATCCCCGCGCTGTGCGGTATACCGGAGGATAAATGCGTGTCGCAA
>R19__coassemble_243_pt1 | contig 28947 bp, 20 predicted proteins | sample R19__metabat2_low_PE_041 | metagenome-assembled genome bin R19 | reverse complement strand
TACCCCGCCTTTCCCCTGTTCACCCCGGAGGAATCCCCCTGTATGGCGGAGGATCAAATCCGGGAAAAGCTTGAGATGCTGAAAGGAGTTTTATGACACTGGAGGAACTATCCATCCGCTTTACGGCGGATGCGGGCAATCTGAAGGATGCCCTGAATGAATTGTCCGATTTGTCGGACAGTCTGCAAAACAGGGTCAGCCTCCTGCAGCAGGCCTTTTACTCGGCAGGCACCAACGCCTCAAGGGGCTTGCAGCAGGGAATTTTGTCCCAGAAGGGCGCAGTGGTCAGCGCGGCAAAGGAATTGGCCGATGCCGCCCGGGCCGCCCTGGAGGGTGCGCTGGAGATTCACTCCCCCTCCCGGGTCACCATGCGCCTGGGGCAATATTTCACCAAGGGCTTTGCAAACGGCATTGAAGAGGGTCAGTCGGATGCCGCAAACAGCGCAAAAAATCTGTCCCTGGAGGCGCTGCAGGGTCTGCAAACAGGGCAAAATACCCCGCAAAACGCACCCCCCTCAGGGGATATGCAGATCATCATCCCCCTGGAGATCGACGGGGTGGAGATCGCCCGTGCCGCCGCCGGTGCGCTGGAAAAAATGAATCAGGCAAAGGGGGATAAGTATGCTGACTATTGACGGGCAGGCCATGCCCTCTCCCGCCTCGCTGACCATCACAAACCGCATTGCCTCCGGCACACGGGAGTATGCCACGGACGGCACGGCCCTTTTATGCGGCATTCACTTCAAGCGCCGGGTGGAAATGTCCTTTGCGTGCCTGGCGGGGAGCGCGGTAACCACCCTGTTGACCGCCCTGGGAGGGGACATTGTGACCCTTTCCTGGGGCGAATTCGGGCTGTCGGGACGCTTTTATCCCGAGTCCACCGCCCTGCAGCCCACGCCCTTCGGGACGAACATCCGTTTGATATTGGAGGAGGAATAAATGGCCAATCTGACCGGGCAATCCATCCGGGTTGCCATCCAGCGAAGCGGGGTGTCCACCCTGCATCTGCCCCCCTCAAGCATTCTGTCCTTTTCCCTGCTGGACGGGGCAAGCGGCGGGCTGCTGCTGGGGCGGGTGCTGGGCAATGTCTGCACCCTGCGCTGCACAGCGGGGGCAAACGAGTCCTTTCTGGGGGCATGGGCGCAGGTTTTTTTGTGCAGCGGGCAAAGCGAAACGCCCCTGTGCAGCTTCTTTATCAATGATGCCAAACGCACCCCCTCGGGCATCTGGACGCTGTCCGGCTCCGGGCTTTCCGGGACATTTGAGATAGAATGCCCCGCCCTGCCCGATTTTCCCCTGACGGCCGGGGCGCTCATCGCCTTTTGTGCAAACTGCGCCGATGAGGAGGCAGACTGCACCGGCTTTACGGGATCGAACCTGCTTTTTACCCAAAGGCCGGACACCGATGGCATGACCATCCGGCAGGTGCTGAGCCTGGTGCTGGGGGCATCAGGGGGGTTTGCCATGTGCGCCCCGGAGGGGGGCATATTGGTTCGTGATGTGAAAAATACCCCCTCCGGCATCCTCATCCCCGCCTCCCAATCCCTGGCTGTGCAATATCCCCAGCAGGCCTTCGGGCCCTTGTGCGCCCTCGTCCACGAGGAGGGGGAAAGCGCCGTTCTTCAGGGGCAAAGCCCGAATGCGTCCAACACCCTGAGCATTGCAAAAAATCCCCTGCTGGCTGAATCGGGGAAGGTGGGCGAATTGCTGAGCCGTCTGCAGGGTCTTTTGCTGCAAAAAGGCTCGGTCACCCACCCCCTTGGCGCATCCATCCTGCCCGGAGAGCAAATCACCCTGCAGGAGGGGCAGATGAGCCTTCCGCTGTACGTCGCCCAGCGGCAGATCACCGCAAAGGGGGGGAGCGTCACCGAAACCCTGTCCTGCGATGTATCCTGCACGGAAAGCGGCATTTTGAGCGGCTACGGCAGCATCCTGTCCACCCGCAGCCTTCGGGGGCGCATTTCGGGGGCGCAGATTTATCCGGGCACCATTTCCTCCGATGCCCTGTCCGCCGGGAGCGTGACGGCCAATGCCATCCAGTCCGCCGCCGTCACGGCAGAAAAGCTGTCGGCAGGGAGCGTCACCACCCTTTCTCTTGCATCCGGATCGGTGACCGCCGACAAAATCGCTGCCGGGAGCGTCACCGCAAACGCCCTGTCCGCCGGATCGGTCACCGCCAATCACCTCGCCGCCGGAGCGGTCACGGCAGACAAAATCGCCGCCGGGCAGATCGATGCCTCCCACATCGCCGCCCATACCCTGACCGCCGGGCAGCTGGAGACAAACCTCATTTGCGCCGGCTCTGCCCTGTTGCAGGACGGCTGCATCACATCGGCCAAAATCGCCGATTTATCCGTCACGGACGGCAAAATTCTCTCCCTGAGTGCCGATAAATTGACCGCCGGCACGCTGGATGCCTCCGAAATCACCGTGTGCAATCTGTGCGCCGATAACATCACCACAGGCACGCTGAACGGCCAGCGCATCCCGCAGCTGGGCAGCGAAAAGCTGGCAAGCGGAGCGGTCACCGGGGAGAAAATTGCGCAAAATGCCGTTTCGTCCACCCACCTTGCGGCAAGCTCGGTGACGGCGGACAAATTATCTGCCAATGCCGTCACGGCGGACAAGATCCTCTCTCAGGCGGTAACCGCCGACAAATTGGCCGCCGGAAGCATCACCGCCTCCCACATCGCCGCCCATTCCCTTACCGCCGATTGCCTGAGCGCCGGGGTGGGCGCCGCCCTTGATCTTTCCTCCAACACCACCGTCCGGGCCCGGGTGCTGGACTGCGCCGGCATCACCATCGGTCAAGCCGGGGTGGACATTGAGGGCGCTTCGGTGTCCGTTGCCACGGACGATATGGAAATCTGCGGCAAAGCATCGGGCGACACCCTGCTGCACATCACCCCCGCCGGCATCGAGGGGGACACGCTCATCGCCCGGCAGGTGATCTCCCCCTCCCTGGTGGGGGTCTGCGAAGGGGGGCAGCGGGCGGCCGAGGGGCAAATCGGGGAAATCCTCACCGCCCTGCCCAGATACATCCAAAGCGACCTGAACATCACCATCCCCGCCGGCACATACAGGGAAAACCTGACCCTTCAGGGGTTTTTCGGGGCAAAAATCACCCTGTCCTTTGCCTCAAACGCCCTGTTGCAGGGCAGTATCGCCGTCAAAAACTGCGCATCCCCCGTTGTGCTGTCGGGCGGACAGGTGCTTGCGGGCGGGGATTACTGCATTCAGGCGGATAACTGCGCCTCCCTGACGGTTTCGGGCATGAAGCTCTTCGGCCGGGAGCGGGATGCGCAGGATGCATCGGTGCGCACCTTCAGCGGCATTGAGCTTTCAGGCTGCAAGGCAAAAATCCAGTCCTGCGTCATTTCCCGGGTGACCGAGGCGATCCGTGCGCTGTACGGCACCGTGGTGTGCGTATCCGGCTGTGAGGGGGGTGAGGCGGCCTATTACGAATGCATCTGCACCGCCTCGAACTACGCCTACCTGCGCTCCCAGGCCTCCGCCTCCTATACGACGCTGGCCAATGTGCCGGGGGGGACGGTTTTGCGGATGGTCAGCCCCGATTTGGTGAACGGAAATTACTATCAGGTGATTTACAACAGCCAGACCGGGTATCTTTCCTCCACCGTTGTGGGGAGCATTTCGCCGGTGGGCGGGGATGTGGTCAGCAATGCCAATTTAGGCTGTGCCATCCGCTCGGAGGAGCTGAGCCGGGTCTATGTGGCGGACACCTGTCCCGGGGGCAATCTGGCCGATGTGTGCGGCGACGGGTCGGCCATCTGCGGCACATTTGTCCGGATGCTGTCTGCCGTCCCGGCGCCCGCCCCCGCCGGGGATCATCTGACCCATGATGCCATCGCCTGCTATGTGCAGCGCGCCGATCTGGATGATGCCCCGCGAAACGATCTGCAGCCCCGGCAGGGGGCGAAATGCATCTGGATTTTGTCCGATGCCGCCTTGATCGCCCACGAAACCTTCACCGAGGCCTATCTCACCCTGTCCCGGCAGGGGGTGCAGGGGGGGCAGAGCGAGGAAATCCACCTGTATGGGCATGGCTGCGGCTCGGACAATCCAAGCGAAATGCCCGCCCTCACCGATCTGCAGCTGACCGCTGTCCTGTCCCCCTGGCAGCAGAAAACCATTCAGCTGCCCGGCCGGGTGGTGTCCATGCTGCAAAACGGAACGATTCTGGGCTTTGCCGTGTCCGATTCGGGCAACGAAGCCAGCCTTTCCACAGAAATGAGGTTGATATTGCAATGATTGACAACGAAAAAATCAGGGAATTTGCCCGGGATCGGCTTTCCTGCGGGTATGTATGGGGCGCCACCGGCTGGGTCTGCACCCCCGCAAGGCGCAAAGCCCAGGCTGCCCGATATCCCGCCCACCGGCACAACATCCTGTCCGTCTGCAAAAAATGGGACGGCAAAAAGTGCTATGACTGCGCCCAGTTCACCCGGTATGCCCTGAAAGCGGGCGGCCTGAGCCTCCCCTCGGGCGCCACCAGCCAATGGAAAAAGGGGGATTTTGCCTTCAAAGGGGAGATCGGCTTCCTCCCTCAGAGCCATATGTGCCTGCTTTTCCGGCAAAACGGCAGCAAGATGGCCCATGTGGGGCTGTATATGGGGGACGGGACGGTCATTCATGCGGCGGGCAGCGCAAAGGGCGTGGTGCAGGAGAGCATTGATTCGACCTGGACGCACATCGCCTGCTGGGATTTTGTCCCCGAAATGTCGGGCGAAAATGCCGTCGTAACCGCCAAGTCCGGCTCGACCGTCAACCTGCGCCAGTCCCCCTCCCTGAAGGGCGCGCTGCTCATGCGGATCAAAACCGGGCAGTGCGTGACCATTCTCAGCCGGGAAAAGGACTGGGCGCACATCTGCTACAACGGCCAATGCGGCTGGATGATGCTGGAATTTCTGCAATCAAAGGAGGAATCTCATGAATAAGGTGCTTCAATATTTCTCTGCGGCGGGCAGCGCAGCCCTGACCTTCGGCGCGAAAATGCTGGGCGGCTGGGATCTGGCGCTGAAAATGCTGTTTGTGGTGATGGCGCTGGACTTCGTCACCGGGCTCATCTGCGCCTTTTGCGGCAAATCAGACAAGACCGAGACCCACTCCTTCCGATCCTCCGCCGCCTTCAAGGGCATCACAAAAAAGCTGATGATGACCGTCATCGTCATGCTCGGCACGGCCTGCGATCAAATGCTGGGCTGCGAGGTCTGCCGCCTGGCCGTCATCGCCTTCTATGTGGCCGAGGAGGGTCTCTCCATCCTGGAAAACGCCGCCGCCCTCGGCGTTCCCGTGCCCCAAACCCTGCCCAATCCGATGCAAACCCTCAAGCAGACGGGGGAGGGAGACGAGAAAAGGGGCCGGACGGAGTTTTTGGGGGAAACGGAGATTTTCTTGGGGAAACCGGCCTTTTCATGCTGAAAAGGCGGGTTTCCCCAAACCCCTTCCCGGAAAAGGCATAATTTTAAATATTTGGAGACGGGGAAGTTACTGATCACAGTAGCTGCTTGAGGGAACGGGACGGAATAGCACGGTTGGAAGCGGGGAAGCTACTGGTCATAAAAGTTACTTGGAGGAAAAGTGGGTTCACAGACCCTATTTTAAGCGGGAGAATTTTCCCGGAAAAGCCGAAGCAGAGAAAATCTGCTTTTTTTAAAAAAAATCTCAAAAATTTAAAAATTAAAGAAGGAATTTGAGGATTGATGTCGAATGGTTTAATATCTCCCCAATTATGTCCGGAGGAGGTCGGTTTCCATGCCCTATGAGATTGCCCGGTACGCCGGATTTTGCGCCGGGGTGCGCAGAGCAATTGAGATGGCAAGGAAGGCCGCCCTGGAGGCAAAAAGGGAGAAAAAGCCCTGCGTGATGCTGGGCGAGCTGATTCATAACGACAGCGCGCTGGAGGAATTCCGGGCGCTGGGGGTTCGGGTTGTGCAGCAGGTGTCTGATGCGCCCGAGGGTGCGGTCATTATCCTGCGCAGCCACGGCGAAAGGCCCGAAACCTATGAGCAGTGCAAAAAAAGGGGACTTCAGGTTGTGGATACGACCTGCAGGTTCGTCTCTCAATTGCACGAAATCGTGCAGGAACACACGAAAAAGGGGTTGCCCGTGCTGCTGCTGGGCGATCCGAACCATCCCGAAACCATCGGGACGGCGGGCTTTGGCGGGGAATTGGTGCATGTCCTCAGCTGCAGAGAGGATATCGGCCGCTTGCCGCCTTTGAAAGAACCGCTGCTTGTTGCTCAAACCACCTATCCGCCTGATTTATGGGCGGAGACCCAACCGACCTTATCGACCCTGTACCCGGATTTGAAGGTGCGCCCAACGATCTGCACGGCGACCCAATTGCGTCAGCAAAGCGCAATGGAGCTGGCAGCCCGCTCGGACGCGGTGGTGGTGGTAGGCGGAAAGCACAGCGCAAATACCAAAAAGCTCTATGAGAGCTGTTTGCGGCTGTGCCCACGCACCTGTTTGGTGGAACGCGCGGAGGAAATCGATCCGTGCTTTGCAAATATCCACATAGAAAACATAGGAATAGCCGCCGGCGCATCAACACCGGATTGGTCATTTAAGGAGGTTGTCACCCACATGAGCGAAATCGAACAGAATGCTTCCATGACGATGGAAGACATCGAAAAGACCCTGGTCCGTATCCACAACGGTCAGACCGTGACCGGCACAGTCGTGCAGATCACCGAAGACGAAGTCTGCGTGAACGTAGGCTACAAGGCAGACGGCATCATCAAGAAGGAAGATTTGCAGGACAAGGATGTTGAGATTGGCCAGGAGATCGAGGTCGAAGTGGTCAAGGTCAACGACGGCGAAGGCAATGTGCTGCTTTCTCAGCGCAACATCATCAACCGCAAGGTGTGGGAAGAACTGATGGCCGCCTTTGAGAACAAGGAATATGTGGACGCCGTGGGCAAGGAAGCCGTCAAGGGCGGTTTGCTGGCCGATGTGAAGGGCGTTCGTGCCTTTGTGCCCGCTTCTCAGCTGGCTCAGCGCTATGTCGATAAGATCAACCAGTTCGTCGGACAGGAAATGAAGCTGAAGATCATCGATGTGGATGCCCAGAAGAAGCGCATTGTTGCCAGCCGTAAGGCCGTGATCGCCGAGGAAGCCGCCGCCAAGAAGGAAGCCGCCTGGTCCAAGCTGGAAGAGGGCGCCGTGGTGAAGGGCATTGTCCGTCGGTTTGCGGATTTCGGTGCGTTTGTTGACCTGGGCGGTGTGGACGGACTGATTCACATCACCGATATCGCCTGGAGCCGCATCAATCATCCCAGCCAGGTGCTGAAGATCGGCGACGAGATCGATGTCAAGATTCTGTCTCTGGATCCCGAGAAGGAGCGCATCCAGCTGGGTTATAAGCAGCTGCAGCCCAAGCCCTGGGACAATATTGAGGAAAAGTATCCCGTCGGCGTGATTATCGAGCGTCCGGTGGTTCGTCTGTGCGCCTTTGGTGCCTTTGTGGCGCTGGAGCCCGGCGTAGACGGTCTGGTGCATATCTCCCAGTGCGCGGCCACCCGTGTCAATAAGGTGGAGGATGTGCTGGCTCCCGGTCAGGTTGTGCGTGTAAAGGTGCTGGGTGTTGACCCCGCTGCCCGCCGCATCAGCCTGTCCATCAGGGAAGCGTTGGCGGATGAAGCCTTGTCCGAGGACTTTGTAGCCGACGAGATCCCCGGCGAAGAGTACGCCGAGGAAGCCCCCGCCGAGGAAACCCCCGTAGAGGAATAATCCTGCGGAAAACCCGCTTTCGGAATGATTCAGGCGAATCTTCCCACCGAGGATGCCCCCACCGAGGAATCTTCTGCTGACGGATTCCCCCCGGCGGATGTCCCACCGAGGATGCCCTGCCAAAGGATTTCCCCCCGGCGGATGTCCCACCGAGGATGCCCTGCTGACGGATTCCCCTCCGGCGAACACCCCCGCTTGGGAATGATTCATTTATCCCGAATCAGTAAAAAGATCTGCCCCGATTGGTCTTGCACCAGTCGGGGCAGTTTTTCGTGATTTCTCAGCTGTGCTTGGGCGTTTGTCACATTATTACCATAATTTCCCCCGAATTCTTTGCTGAAAAAGTTGAAAAAAAACCGGGTTTGTGGTAAACTGAAAATGTATATTTGTGCGCAGCGATTGCTGCCGGAGGAGATGGTTTTCGTGCCTCACATTTTTCTGGATGCCATGGGCGGCGACAATGCCCCAAACTGCACTGTGCTGGGCGCAATCGAGGCGCTGCGGGAAAACCCCAGGCTCACCATTACATTGGCGGGCATACTCACCAAAATCCAGCCCCTGCTTGAGGGGGCGGAGGATGTGCGGGACAGAATCACCCTCCTGGAAACCCCCGACATCATCACCAACCACGATGCCCCCGTGCTGGCCATCCGGCAAAAAAAGCAGTCCGCCCAGGTGATGGGCATGCTGCAGGTCAAAAACGGGGAGGCGGATGCCTTCGTGTCCGCCGGCTCCACGGGTGCCACCCTGGCGGGGGGGATGTTCCGTCTGGGGCGCATTCCGGGGATCGAGCGGCCCGCGCTGGCCCCCCTTCTGCCCAACGGCAAGGGCTATTTCTGCCTGATTGACTGCGGGGCGAACGTGGACTGTCTGCCCGAATATCTGCCCCAGTTCGGGCTGATGGGCAGCGTCTACATGAAGCAAATCCGGGGCATTGCAGACCCCCGGGTCGGGCTGATCAACATCGGCGCGGAGGAGGAAAAGGGCAACAAGCTGTGCAAGGACGCCTATCCGCTGATGCAATCTGCCCCCTTCCGCTTCGTTGGCAACGTGGAGGGGCGTGACATCACGGCGGACATGGCCGATGTGCTGGTGTGCGACGGCTTTTGCGGCAACCTGGTGCTCAAGTTCATGGAGGGCGTGGCCGGCACGCTGATGGGCATCATCAAGCAGGAGATGTACGCCGATTTCCGGGGCAAGCTGGGAGGGCTGATTGCCAAGCCCGCCTTCCGCCGGGTCAAAAAGGTGATGGATTATTCCGAGGTAGGCGGCGCGCCGCTGCTGGGTGTCCAGGGGGCTGTGGTCAAGGCACACGGTTCCAGCAATGCCCACGCCATCTGCTGCGCCATCCGTCAGGCGGTCAAAATGGTGGATGGACAGGTGGTAACCATGATCCAGCAGGGGCTGAATAAGGCGGAATAAGGCAGTTTCTTCCTTATATAATGGGGATTCGGATTGGTCTTCGGCTTGGGATCGGTCACAGCTCGGAAATGGTCGAAGGCAGTTTCTTCCTTATATAATGTCAGTTCATCGGGACATCATATGGATTCACCGGGCAGAATCCGAAAAGGCTGAGTAAGGGAATTTTCCTTTATCATACATTGATTGAAAACGGAGGATAAGAACATGGTATTTGATACGGTATCTGCAATGATCGCAAAGCAATTGAAGCTGGACAAGGCCGCTGTGACGGCGGAAAAGCGTTTGGTGGAGGATCTGCATGCGGACAGCGCCAATGTGATGGTGCTGATCATGGATCTGGAGGACGAGTTTAACCTGATGGTGGAGGACGATGCCATCAACACCCTGAAGACCGTGGGCGATGTGGTCAAATACATCGAGGCACACAAGTAATCAACAGAAAGCGGCAGGCAATTTGCTTTCCGCGCAGGAGCTTATGAAGCAACCAACCGAATTGGCAGGGGTGCTGGGCGTAACCATGGAAAATCCCGCTCTTTTGAGCCTTGCGCTCACCCACCCCTCCGTCAACAATCAGGACAACAACCAGCGTCTGGAATTTCTGGGGGACGCTGTGGTTCAGCTTTGCGTCAGCCGCAGGCTGTATTTTGCCTACCCTTCCTGCCGGGAGGGCAAGCTGACCCGGCTGCGCCAGAGCCTGGTCTGCGAGCATGCCCTGGCCTGCATGGCAAGAAGCATCTGCCTTGGGGATTATCTGATTCTGGACAAGGGCAGCCGATTGAACGGGCTGGCCAATCTGGAAAGCGTGCTGTGCGATGCCATGGAGGCGGTGCTGGGGGCAATCTATCTGGACAGGGGGCTGGATGCGGCCGCCCGGATCATCGACAGGCTCTGGCCGGGGGATGAAACGGCGCTGGAGGATCCCAAATCCCTTTTACAGGAACGGGTGCAGGCGCTGGGGCTGCCCTTTCCCGTGTATGAAACCCTCTCCGCCGTGGGTCCGGACAACGCAAAAACCTTTACCGTCCGGGTACTGGTGGACGGGCAGGAGTACGCCACAGGGCAGGACACATCCAAAAAGCGTGCAGAGCAGCAGGCGGCCTGCCGGGCACTGAAGCAGGGGAAGTTTGAAAAGAAATGAAGCTGAAGAAGATTGAGATTCAGGGCTTCAAGTCCTTCCCCGATAAAACCGAGGTGCTGTTCAACGAGGGCATCACGGGCATTGTAGGCCCCAACGGCTCGGGCAAAAGCAATATCGGCGATGCGGTGCGCTGGGTGCTGGGCGAGCAGTCCGCCAAGGCTCTTCGGGGCAGCAAAATGGAGGATGTCATATTCGGCGGTACGCAAAAGCGCAAGCGAGCCACCTTTTGCGAGGTATCGCTTTATTTTGATAACGCCGACCAGTCCCTCAAGACCCCCTTCAGCGAGGTTTGCGTGACCCGCAGGGTGTACCGCAGCGGCGAGGGCGAATATTATCTGAACAAATCCTCCTGCCGGCTGAAGGATATCCTGGAGCTATTCCGGGACACGGGCATCGGCAAGGAAGGCTATTCCATGATTGGGCAGGGGCGGGTAGACGAAATCCTGTCCAACAAATCGGAGGAGCGCCGGGCGGTCTTTGAAGAGGCGGCCGGCATCATGACATTCCGGGTGCGCAAGGAGGAATCCGAGCGCAAGCTGGGGCGGGTGGACGAAAACCTGACCCGTGTCAATGATATTTTGTCCGAGCTGGAGGGGCGGCTGGGTCCCTTGTATGCCCAGTCCGAGACGGCACGGGAATATCAGATGCTGTTTGAGCGGCTCAAAACGCTGGAGATCAACATCTTTCTGGTGCGCTATGACAGGGTCAAGGAGCGCATTGACTCCCTGGAAAAGACCCTGGAGGGGCTGCGGGACATTCTGCTGGGGCATGAGGGCGCGCTGAACGAAGCCCAGTCGGGCAGGGAACAGGCCGAGGCGCAGTTGGATTTACTGGAACAGGCACTGGAGGAGGCACGGCTCCTTGAGGAGCAATCCTCCGAAAAGCAGCATGCCGCCGAGCTGACCCTTCAGGGCATCCAGGCCGAATTATCCGCCGCAAAAGAAGAAAAATCCCGGCAGGAAGCGGCCAGGGAAAGCGCCGAAAAGCGGCTCACCGAGCTGCATGCCCTGGACGAAACGGGCAGCGGGGAAAAAACTGCCCTGCAGGAGGGCTTGAATGAGGCGCAAAATGCCCTATCCGAGGCGAAACAGGCGCTTTCATCGGCCGAGCAAGCCGAATTTGAAGCCGAAAATGCCCTGAATGCCCACAAGGAAGGCATTCTGGCCGCCGCCAAATCCCTGGGGGATGCCCGGGCGCAGTACGCGCGAAACGCCGAAATCGGGCGGCAGATGGAGAAGAATCTGGAGCAGGTGCTGTCCTCCATGGCCGATCTGCAGCAGGAGCTTGCTCAGGCGCATCAGCATGTGCAGGAATGTCTGGAAAAGCAGCAGGAAACCCGTGCCCGCTATGATGCGCTTCGGGCGGATGCGGAGGACACGGCGCAAAATCTGCAGCTTATGTCCGATCAGCTCAAGCAAAAAGGGGCGCAGGTGCAGCAAAAGAATCTGGCGCTGCAGGCTGATTTGACAAGGCTCAGGCTGCTCAGCGAAATGTCCCGGGAGATGGAGGGCTATCAGCAGTCCGTCCGCCGGGCGCTGGAGTTTGCAAAAGGGGACAATCGGGTGCGGGGCGTTCTTGCCCGGCTCATCACTGTGCCCAAGGAAATGGAAACAGCCATTGACATGGTGCTGGGGGGCGCGCTGCAAAACATCGTCACCGAGGACGAAAATGCCGCCAAACGGGTCATTGACCATCTGCGCACCAACCGCCTGGGGCGTGCCACCTTCCTGCCCATGACCACCGTGCGCTCGAGGGTTTTGACCCCTCAGGAGCGATCTGTATTGCGCATGCCCGGCTGCCTGGGGGTGGCCAGCGAGCTGATTTCCTATCCGGAGGAATACCGGGGGATCGTGGAAAATCTGCTGGGGCGCACCCTGGTGGCGGATAATCTGGAGCACGGCATTGCCATCATGCGGGCGGGGCATCAGGCCTTCCGGCTGGTGACCGTGCTGGGGGATGTCATGCATTCGGGCGGCTCCATGACGGGCGGCACAGTGCAGGGAAAGACCACCTCATTGCTTGGCCGGGAGCGGGAAATCAAGGAGCTTGAGGGGCGCACCACCGCCTCCCGGGAATCCCTCCTTGCCCTGCAAAACGAGATGGAGACCATCACCAAGAAGCGGGATGGTCTGTTGGCCGACCAGTCGGACGTGCTGTATGCCGTTCATCAGGAGGAAATCGCCACCGCCCGGGAGGATGAGCATCTGCGCAATGCCCAGGCGGAAGAGGAGGCTCTTTCCCAGCGATTGGCGCAAACATTGAGCGCCAAGGAGCAGCTGGAAGCCGGCATCAGGCAAACCAAGGAGGAATTGCAGGCAGCCCAGGCCCTGCAGGAGAACCAGTCCCAGAGCCAGAGCGATCTGGAGGAACAGACCTTGCGTCTGCAAAACGCCCTGCTGGATGCCCGGAACAAAACGGACGAGTGCCGGGCCCGGGTCAGCGCCCTGCAGCTCAAATATTCGGACGAGGAGCATGCCCTGGACACCCTTTTGCGGGACGGCGCCCGGCGCAGGCAGGAAATGGCGGTCTGCGAAGGCAGGCTGTCCGAGGCAAAAGATATGCTGGACGCGCTGGAAAATACCCTGAGCGGGCTGTTTCAAAAAGAGCTTACTCAGACCGAAACCCTGAATGCCCTGACCCAAACCCACCATGCCCACCGGCTTTTGTGGGAGGATACGGACAAAAAGCGGCAGGATTGGGCCAAAAAGCAGCGGGAATTCGTCAACAAAACAGAGGAGATCCGGGCGGTTTACGATCAGGATCTGGCCAGGCAGCACCGGACGGAGCTGGCGCTGAGCAAGGCGCAGACCGATTTATCCGCCATGTGCGACCACATTTTGAATGCCTATGAGCTGACCTATGCCGGGGCGGCCGAGCTGCGTTCCGAGGAAACCATCGATCTGCCTGCCTTTGAGCGGGAGGCGGCCGCCCTTCGGGAGCGCATCCGCCAGATGGGCACGGTCAATGTGGCCTCCATCGAGGAATACGAGCAGGAAAAGGCCCGGTTTGATGACCTTTCCGCCCAGCGGGATGACCTGGTCAAGGCCAAGGAGGATCTGGAGGGGCTGATTGCCCGGCTGCTCAAGCAGATGGAGAAGCAGTTTACCGGGGAATTTTCCAAGCTGCAGGGCTATTTTACCGAGACCTTCACCCGCCTGTTCGGGGGCGGTCAGGCCGAATTGCGCCTGGCGGACGAAAGCAATCCCCTGACCTGCGATATCGAGGTCATTGCCCAGCCCCCGGGGAAGAAGCTGCAGCTTTTGTCCCTGCTGTCGGGCGGCGAGCGGGCGTTGTGCGCCATTGCCATCCTGTTTGCCATGCTCAAGCTCAAGCCCACGCCCTTCTGCATTCTGGATGAGATCGAGGCGGCGCTGGACGATGCCAATATCAGCTATTTTGCCGATTATCTGGCGGAGTACGCCGCCAGCACCCAGTTCGTGGTGGTCACCCACCGCAAGGGCACCATGGAGCGGTGCAATTCGCTCTACGGCGTGTCCATGGCCGAGCGGGGGGTATCGGGCATCGTGTCGGTCAATTTAGAGGATTACGAAGAATAAGGGAAATACATTATAAAGGAAGGAACGCTATGGGATTTTTCGCAAGACTGAAGGCCGGGCTCACCAAGACCCGGGGCAATCTCACCGAAAAGGTGGATGAGCTGGTGGAAAACAGCGTGGTCATAGACGATGATTTTTATGACGAGCTGGAGGCCATTTTGCTGTCTGCCGATGTGGGTGCGCCCGCAACGGAGGAAGTGATTGAAAAGCTCCGCGCCCAGGTGCAGGACAAAAAGGTCACGGACGGCAAAATCGCCCGGGACATGCTCAAAGGCATCCTGACGGAGGAAATGAACATTCCCCGTCCCCCCCTTCGCTGGCCCATGGTCATGTTCGTGGTGGGGGTGAACGGCGTGGGCAAAACCACCACCATCGGCAAAATGGCGCTGCGCTTCAAGGAATTGGGGCGGACGGTGATGCTGGCGGCCGCCGATACCTTCCGTGCGGCGGCGGACGAGCAATTAGCCATCTGGGCAGAGCGGGCCGATGTACCCATTATCCGCCGCCCGGAGGGGTCCGACCCGGCCTCCGTGGTGTATGATGCCGTCCAGGCCGCCAAGGCACGGGGCACTGACCTGCTGATTGTGGATACGGCGGGGCGGCTGCATAACAAGAAAAATCTGATGGACGAACTGAGCAAAATGCGCCGCATCATCGACCGGGAATACCCGGAGGCCGAAATGCGCTGCATGCTGGTGCTGGATGCCACCACCGGGCAAAACGGCATTCAGCAGGCCAAGGTCTTCAAGGAAGCCACGGACATCGGCGGCATCGTGCTGACCAAATTGGACGGCACGGCCAAGGGCGGCGTGGCCATCGCCATCCGCAAGGAGCTGAATGTTCCCGTGTGGTACATCGGCGTGGGCGAGGGCATTGACGATCTGCAAGCCTTCAAGGCCAAGGACTTTGTGAATGCGCTGTTCGGGGAGGACGAGAGCAAATGACACAGCAGGATGTGCAGCTTTTGCTGGATTGGGCGCAGAAAAACGGGGATAAGCCCCTGACCTTTGTGGAAAAACAGGTGCTGAAGCTGGCGCTGAACAAGGCAGGCTCGGTCAATGACCTGATTGAGATGGCCCTCAAGGCCCTCAAGGGCAGCTGATATGACCAAGGAGCAGTCCCTGGAAATCACCGGCTATATCGGGCAGCAAATTTTATTGCAAAAGCCCCCCTTTTTCGCCCCTGCCCTTGCGATTCAGGCCTTTCTGGACAAAATTCATTTGGAAAAAATCGCGGGAAGGGCGTATGTGCAGGCCGTGCTTGCAAAATCCAGGTGCCTTTGTGCCGGGGAATTTTTGCGTGACCCCTATCTGCAGCAGGTGACCATTCAGCCAAAGAGACAGGGTCAATTCCTGCTGACCAATGAAAAATACGAGGCGGGGGAGCTTTTCCTGTATGATGAGCCGGATTTGTCCGCTGACGTAGTGATCCCACGGCTTGGGGTGTTTGATGCGCCCGTTCTTTTCCCCGGGATTTATGAGGGGGATCGCCCCTGGATGAGCATCTGCCCCTCCGAAATCAATTCCATGAAAAGGCAAATCGCCGCCTGTCATGGGCATGTGCTGGTGCTGGGGCTGGGCATGGGCTATTACCCGGCGGTGTGCGGCCTGAAGGACAATGTCAGCCACCTGACCGTGGTGGAGCTGCAGCAGGGCATCATCGACCTGTACAGGGAAAACATCCACCCCCTTTTGCAGGCAAAGGACAAGATCACCCTGGTGCATGCCGATGCCTATGATTTTTTGCGCAGGGTGTCCCCCGGGCAGTTTGACTATTGCTTTGCCGATATCTGGGAGGGGCTGGAGGACGGGGTAGAGCATTATCTCCGCCTCAGGGAACTGGAAAAGACCCTCCCCGGAACCGAATTTTCCTACTGGATTGAGCCGCAAATCAGGGATTGGCTGGTCTATGCCTATTCCTGATCCAAATCAACGATAAATGAGGGTGAAACATGAGCAGACTTGAAGTCTCACGGCAAACGAATGCGGAAGCGGTCATGGGCGAATTGTACGCCCAGATGGACAGGCGGATGCAGGCCTATCCCACGGGCAATTGTCCGGTGGAGCAGACGAAGGCCTTTTTGTCCCTGTGCCTTGCCCAGTCCTGCGGCAAGTGCGTGCCCTGCAGGGTGGGTCTGGATGCCCTTTGCGGCATGCTGGAGGATGTGTTAGAGGGCAGGGAAACGGATCTGCAGATGCTGGAGGACACCGCATCGGCCATTTACGACAGTGCGGACTGCGCCATTGGCTACGAGGCCGCCGGGCTTGTTTTGCAGAGCATCAGGGCATTCCGGGAGGATTTTGAGGCGCATATCGCTCAAAATCGCTGCACCGCCGCCTTTGCCCCCGTTCCCTGCATGCAGGGCTGTCCCGCCCATGTGGATGTGCCGGGGTATATCGCGCTGACGAAGGCGGGGCGGTATGCCGATGCGGTGCGCCTGATTCGCAAGGACAACCCCTTCCCCTCGGTCTGCGCCCTCATCTGCGAGCATCCCTGCGAGGCCCATTGCCGCAGAACGCTGGTGGATGCCCCGGTCAATATCCGGGCGCTGAAGCGGTATGCCGTGGATCATGCAGGGGTTGTCCCACCCCCTCAAAAAGCGGCGGCTACCGGCAAAAAGGTGGCCGTCATCGGGGGCGGCCCCGGGGGACTGACCGCCGCCTATTACCTGTCCCTCATGGGGCATCAGGTGCACGTGTACGAAAAGCGGGCGCAATTGGGGGGCATGCTGCGCTACGGCATCCCCTGCTACCGGCTGCCCGATGAGTATCTGGACAGGGACATTGAGGCGATATTGTCCCTGGGCGTTCAGACCCATCTGTCCTGCAAGATCGGCTCAGATGTGACGCTGGAGACCCTCAGGGCGCAGTACGATGCCCTTTACATTTCCATCGGCGCTCACTCGGATAATAAGCTGGGTCTGGAGAATGAATCGGCAGCGGGCGTGCTGTCTGCCGTGGAATTTTTAGGCAATTTGGGCGAAAAAAAGCGCTATGATTTTACGGGCAAAAAGGTCGTCATCGTGGGGGGCGGCAATGTGGCCATGGATGCCGTCCGCTCTGCCCTGCGCTGCGGGGCGCAATCGGTCAAATGCGTGTACCGCCGAAGGATCGAGGATATGACTGCCCTGCCCGCCGAAGTCGAGGGCGCGGTGGCCGAGGGCTGCGAGATGCTCCAGCTTATGGCGCCGAAAGCCATTGAGACAGACGATCAGGGGCATGTGAGCGCTTTGATTGCCCGTCCCCAGATGATCAGCCAGGTCAAATGGGGGCGCCCTGCCCCCACAGACGGGGATCAGCCCGATGTGCGCATCCCCTGCGATGTGCTGATTGTGGCCATCGGTCAGGCCATTGATTCGGCGCACTTCGAGCAGTCCGGCATCCCGGCCAAGCGGGGCAGGCTGGGGGCTGCAAGCGATGGCTCGGTCAAAAACATGCCCGGCGTGTTCACGGGCGGGGACTGCGTATCCGGCCCTTCTACCGTCATCCGGGCGATCGAGGCCGGCAAGACAGCCGCCGGCAATATCGATGAATATCTGGGCTGCCATACGGACATCACAGTGCCGGTGGAGATCCCCCTCCCCGCCTTCCAAATCATGCCCCCCTGCGGACGGGCGGGCAATACCGAGCGGGAGGCGGCAGAGCGGAAAAATGATTTCGATCTGGCGGAAAATCCCCTGTCCGAAAAGGAAGCCATCCAGGAATGCGCCCGCTGCCTGCGGTGCGATCATTTCGGGTGCGGAGCGCTGAAGGGAGGGCGGCAGACAAAATGGTAAACATCACGATCAACGGGAAATCCATTCAGGCATCACAGCAGGAAACCATCCTGCAGGCGGCCGCCCGAAACGGCATCCGCATTCCCACGCTTTGCTATTTTGAGCAGCTGAATACCCCGGGCGCATGCCGGGTCTGCGTGGTGGAAATCAAGGGACAGCAGCATCTGTTCGCCGCCTGCAATACCCTCGTTGCCGAGGGCATGGAGATTTTGACCGAATCAAAAAGGGTGCGCCTGGCCCGAAAGGTCAATGTGCAGCTTCTTTTGTCCCGGCACAACTGCGCCTGCCTCTCCTGTCCAAGAAGCGGCAACTGCGCCCTGCAATCCCTGGCTGAAGAATTGCATATCATCCAAAAACCCTATCCCGAAAAAATCAGGTCGGAGCAGTGGGACGGGCGCTTCCCCCTTCTGCGGGACGAGAGCAAGTGCATCAAATGCTGGCGGTGCGTGCAGGTCTGCGACCGGATTCAGGATCTGCGTGTCTGGCAAATCACCGGCACGGGCGCCCGCACGAGGGTATCCATCCGGGACAATCTTTCCATGACGGATGCCGGCTGCACGCTGTGCGGTCAGTGCATCACCCACTGCCCGGTGGGGGCGCTCAATGCCCGGGATGACACGGAAAAGGTGTTCGATGCCCTGGAAGATCCCGAAAAAATCGTGGTCATGCAGATTGCCCCCGCCGTGCGCTCGGCCTGGGGGGATATGCTGGGGCTGCCCGAAAAGGATGCCACGGTGGGGCGCATGGCAGCCGCCGCCCGGGCCCTTGGGGCAAAATATGTGCTGGATACCAATTTTGCGGCCGATCTCACCATTATGGAGGAGGCCGAGGAGCTGATCGAACGGCTGAAAAATGGGCAAAACCTGCCCCTCTTCACCTCCTGCTGCCCGGGCTGGGTGCGGTATGCCAAGCTGCATTATCCCGCCCTGCTGCCCCATCTGTCCACGGCCAAGTCCCCCCAGCAGATGTTCGGGGCGGTCATCAAAAGCTATTTTGCGAGGAAATACGGCATCGAGCCGGAAAAAATCCTCACCGTGTCCGTCATGCCCTGCACGGCCAAGAAGTATGAGTGCGATGTGCCTCAGGTCAATGCATCGGGCAAGGATGTGGACATCGTGCTGACCACAAGGGAGTTTGGGCATATGCTGAAGGCCGCCCATGTCAACCCCTATCTGCTGCAGGATGAGCCCTTCGACACCCCCTTCGGGCAGGGCGCCGGGGTCATTTTCGGGGCATCCGGGGGCGTGATGGAACAGGCACTGCGCTCGGCCTGCTTTATGCTGACCGGGGAAAACCCGGATGCACAGGCATTTTACGGCATCAGACAGGTGTCCCCTGAGGGCGTTTTGCGGGCGGATTACACGGTCAGCGGCATTACCCTTCATACGGCGGTGGCCAGCGGGCTGAAAAATGCGCGAGCCCTCTGCGAAGAGGTGCTTTCGGGCAACACAAACCTTGATTTCATCGAAATCATGGCCTGCCCCGGGGGCTGCGTGGGGGGCGGCGGGCAGCCCATTGCGGACGGCATCGAGCAGTCCGAAGCCAGACGGGATACGCTGTACGCCATCGAGGGGAAAAATCCCTACCTGTATGCCCACCAGAACCCAGCCATCCACACCTTCTACGCCGATCTGAACGAGCAAAAGGACGGCAGCGAGGAAATCCACCGCCTGTTGCATACAAACCAAAGCAGCTGGGATATCTGATGTGATGGATTTGTAACATTATTGCAAAGGGATTGCAAATTAATGCCCCATGTGATAGAATAATCACGCAGAATATCTGCGGAAGAATTTATGGAGGAAATGAGTATGAAGAAGATTTTCGCAATCATGCTGGCACTGGTTCTGGCCGTGTCCGCATCCTGCACTGCCCTGGCCACCGGTCAGACTCAGGGCGAAGAGCTGGGCAAAAGCATCGTGAATGAACTGACCAATGCCTTTGAAACCGGCAGCGCCAATACCCTGTATGTGGGTTTGGATTCCGGTGAGCAGTTTTATTCCGTTGCCCTGCAAAAGGGTGAGGACAGCATCGTCATCGAGCTGGTTCTGAACGGCGAATCCGCCCCCATCGACATCGTTTTCGACAGCGAGTGCGTCAAGCTGCAGCAGGGCAGCCAGACCTTCGGCATCCAGTATTCCGAGCTGCTGGAACTGGCCATCAATGTGGCGGAAAAGCTGGCCGGTCAGCTGAACGGCCTGAGCATTGACTGGGACAAGCTGTCCGATGTGCTGGACCTTGCCTCGGACGGCCTGGGTCTTGCCCTGGGCGATGCGGTGACGCTGTTCACCAATATTTCCACTGTTATCACCTCGGAAAGCGGCGTTGACGAGGAATCCGGCTGGAATCGCTTTGTCTATTCCGTGAAGTTCGGCGATCTGGTCACTGCCCTGCTGAACACCGTGGATACCATGGTGGCGGATGAGGCTCACCAGACCTTTATCGCTGAGGTGATCGCCCTGTATGCCGGGGAAGGCACGGACACCGAGTCCATCGCCGCCGCCCTGCCCGCCCTGTGGAGCATGTACCGGGCTACGCTGGAAAGCAGCCTGAGCGATGCCGCCGATTACACCCTGTCCTTTGAGATGAGCATCAGCCCCGACATGGACGGCCTGGGATATAGCATCTCGCTGGCCGATGCCCAGGGCGTTGCCATGATTTATTTCGAAACCGTTGTCCTGTATGAAAACGAGAACACCATCACCGAATACGGTCTGGTCTCTGTTGCCGGCGAGCTGATCTCCAGCTTTGAGGAGACTGTCGTGACGGATGAGGAAGGTCATCTGGTTTCGGTTACCGGCAATGTGTCCTTCGCCGGACAGACCGTCAGCATGTCGCTGGTGGATGATTCCCTGACCTATTCCCTGAATGATGAGGTGCTTTTTGCGGCTGCCTGGGGCATGACCGATGAAAACACCTTCGCCCTGGGTATGAAGACCCTGGAGTCCATCTGCCCCTACACCATCAATGTGGTCCTGTCCAAGCTGGTTCCCGCTGAAGGCATTGTTGCGGGCGGCGAGCTGACCGTTCTGGCGGAAGACGCTTCCCTGCTGGATATAATGGTGCTGGCCACCGCCACCGATCCTTATGTGATGGATGACGCCAATATCCAGTGGCTGACCGCCGCCGACCTGGCCAATCTCTGGGGACTCAACTGATTTTCATCAAATAACGCCCTCACCCTTTTCTGTGAGGACAAAAAACCGAATCAAGAAAAGACCCTTCCGCTTTGGAGGGGTCTTTTCCCATGCGCCGACATGGCGCAATGCCAATCTGTAACAAACAAGGTTCTGCCAAACAGGGAAGCCAAATTCTGCCAAACAGCCAATCATGAAGAGTAAAGTTATCTCCACTCTCCGCTACCGGCTACCGGCTACCGGCTACCTATTGCCTACTGCCTATTGCCTACTAACCGCTCCCCGCTCTATCTCATCTCTGATAAAAAAAGTCAACAAGGGGAAAAATAATGGAGAGTAGAATAAATCTCCACTCTCCACTCTAAACGAGGACTCTCCGCTCTAAACCTGGGCTCTTCACTCTGATCGAAAAGCCAGCAAACGCCGCACGAATCATGAAAAGTAGAATAAATCTCCACTCTCCACTCTAATCGAGGCTCTCCACTCTAAACGAGGACTCTCCGCTACCGGCCAACTGCTACCAACTATCGGCTACCCGCTCTCCGCTCTAACCGAGGGTGTTCCCCTCTGATCAAAAAGCGAACAGTGGACGGAAGATCATGAAAAGTAGAATAAATCTCCACTCTCCACTCTCCACTCTCCACTCTAAACGGGGACTCTCCACTCTAAACGAAGCCCCCGCTCACAGCACCTTATTCAGGAAGTCCTTGGTGCGTTGCTGGGTGGGGTGGGTGAAGATTTCCCCGGGGGTGCCTTCCTCCACGATCAGGCCGTCCGCCATGAAGATCACCCGGTCGGCCACCTCACGGGCGAACCCCATTTCATGGGTGACCACCACCATGGTCATGCCGGACTGCGCCAGGGATTTCATCACATCCAGCACCTCGCCCACCATTTCGGGGTCGAGTGCCGAGGTGGGTTCGTCAAACAGCATGACCTCCGGCTCCATGCACAGCGCCCGCACGATGGCAATGCGCTGCTTCTGACCCCCCGAAAGCTGGCTGGGATAGGCGTTCGCCCGGTCGTCCAGCCCCACCCGTTTGAGCAAACTATGCGCCTTTTCCTCCGCCTCTTCCTTGGTTTTATGCAGCAGGCGGACGGGGGCAAGGGTCATATTCTTCAGAATGGTCATGTTCGGGAACAGGTTGAAATGCTGGAACACCATGCCCATTTTCTGCCGGTGCAGATTAATATTGACCGAGGCATCCGTGATGTCCACCCCTTCGAAGGTGACCTTGCCTTCCGTGGGCAATTCCAGCAGATTCAGACACCGCAGGAAGGTGGATTTTCCGCTGCCCGAGGGCCCGATGACCACCACCACCTCGCCCCGTTTGATGTCCGCACTGACACCGTTCAGCGCCTTGATGGTGCCCTCGCCGAAATGTTTTTTCAGACCCTGCACCGAAATAATGATGTCCGGCTTTGTCAAATCAATGGTCACTGCTGCGCAGCCTCCTCTCCAGCTTGCCCACCAGCCAGGTGAAGAACATCACCACGGCCAGATAAATGCCCGCCACCGCCAGCAGCGGCATGAAGGCGGAATAGGTGACGGAACGGATGTTTTCGCCGCCCTTATTCAGATCCCGCACGGCCACATAGCCCGCCACCGAGGTCTCCTTAAGCAGCGCAATGAATTCGTTGGCCAGGGTAGGCAAAATCGCCTTGAACACCTGGGGCAGCACGATAAACAGCATGGTCTGCAGATAATTGAAGCCCAGGGAGCGCCCCGCCTCGAACTGCCCGTTGTCGATGGACATGATGCCGCCTCGGACGATTTCCGCCACATACGCGCCCGAGTTGATGCCGAAGGCGATGATGGCGGACACCGTGCCCTCCTTGGCCGAGGCGAATATGATCAGGTACATGATCAGCAGCTGCACCATGACCGGCGTGCCGCGGATGACCGTCAGGTACACGCCGCAGACCTTGTCCGCCCCCTTGAGCAGGGATTTGCCAAAGCCGTTGTGCATATTTTCGTTATTTTTCTGCCAGGTGGAGCGGATGGCCGCCACGATCGCGCCGATGATGATGCCCAGGCAGCCGGACACCAGCGTAATCAGCAGCGTTGTGCCCAGACCGCCCGTCAGCTGCGTCCAGCGGTTGTCATCGATGAAATTCAGCTTAAAGTCCGCCACAAGGGAATGCAATTGCTTTCCGGGGGACACCTTTTCCAGCATGCTGTACACATCGCTGTTCAGGGTATCCTCGCTCATGCCCTCGCCGAAGGCCGCCTCAATGCCGATCATGGCGGCGGAATAGGGAGAATCCAGCAGATACATCCGACCCCCCTCGATCTCCTTGACCAGGGCGGTGTAATCCGGGGTGGATTTGGCGGTCTTGCGGCCGGTGTAGACAAAGGTCTGCTCCTCATAGCCCTGAGAAAGCGCATCCTCCCGCGTCATATAAACGGCGTAGACGGCAAAGGTCAGTTCCCCGGCCGATGTGTCCTTTTTTGCATAATTAAACTGGGTGGTCAGGGCATCCTCGTCCTGCTGGGGGGCGTTCTTCACGGCGGAAAAGCCGGTGGGCGTGGAGACGTCGGCCAGCTTATAGTAGTGTTCCAGACCGTTTTCGGTGAAATAGCCCGTGAGCCAGGTGGCCTTGGCATTGAGAATCTTTCTCTCTTCCAGCTTATCCCCGTTTTCCGTGTCCAGCTCGTAGTCCTGCCCCTCTTCAATCAGGGTATAGCTGCCGTCCGCGTGAAGGATTCTCTTTTCCTGAATCTGAAGAATGTCTGCATTCTTGAACAGAATGAAGTATCCTGCGCAGCAGACGGCCGCCAGAATCAGCACCGTGATGAGCAAATTCCTTGCCAGATGTGTTCTTTTCTTCATGAAGCACCGCCCTTTTGTGAGTTTATTTTTTTTCCTGGGGAAACCACGCTTTTCGTGCTGAAAAGGTCGGCGCCCGACACGCATAGGTTTTCCCCAGACCCTATGCCAGCGGGGCTCCCGCCCTTGAAAAGGCATATTTTTATCTTTTAAGAAAGGTAAATTGTTCCAAATTGCTTGTCCTTGGAGGGATTTTCAGGGAAATGCCGGCGCATCTCCCGCCCTGCGGATTTCCCATCCAGCGCATCTTCCACCCCGGCGGCGTGCCGGGAATGCAAATTGGTCATCGAACAGGCATAAAATTGCGCCGAACGCCCGGTCTTTCAGGGGGAATGGGGGAAATTCCCTTGAAAAAAAGCAGCCGGATGAGGTCAGCAGCCCCTTCTGCGCCCGATACAGGAAAATGAAGGGACGTTTTTGCGCGTCCCTCCATCAGGGTTTTCAGGGGATTTCATTTAATTTGCTTTCGTGGGCATCAGTCGGCGGTGATGTACTTATCCAGCACAGCCTGCACGGTGCCGTCGGCGATCAGCTCTTCCAGAGCGGCATTGACCTGCTCCAGCAGCTCGGGCTTGTCATAGGAGATGGCGATGGCGTATTCTTCCAGGGTGTACTCGGAATCCAGGATGGTCAGACCCTCGTTGGCAGCCACATAGGCCTTGGCGGGCTGGTCATCGATGATGACGCAATCCAGCTTGCCGGCGCACAGAGCCATGACGGCTTCGTTGCCGGTCTTGTACTTCATGACGTGATCCTCGCCGAAGTCATCGGAGCAGTAGATATCGCCCGTGGTGCCCTGCTGCACGCCGATGAGGTAGGAAGCGCCCTCCGCATACAGGTCATCAACCGAGGTGATGGCAGAGCCTTCGGGCACGATGATGGACTGAATGCCGGTGGCATAGGAGGTGGAGAAGGAAACGGACAGCAGACGCTTTTCGGTCACGGTCATACCGGCCATGGCGATGTCAAACTTGCCTTCCTCAACGCCGGCAACCAGGGTATCGAACTCCACGTCGATGATTTCCAGTTCCATGCCCAGCTTTTCAGCGATCAGCCCGGCGATTTCGGCGTCGATGCCGATGATGGTGTCGCCCTCATAATATTCATAGGGGGGGAAGTGGGCGTTGGTGCCCATGGTCAGCGTGTCGGCCAGAGCGGAAACACAGGACAGAACCAGGCAAAGGGACAGGATCATAACAAGCAGCTTTTTCATTTGATTTTCCTCCGAAATTTTTTTCTGGCACCCTTTTGTGAGGTACGGGCAAAGTATAGCACATAAAAATTCACTTGTCAACGCCTTTTTTGAATTTTTATGCAAAATTTTTCAACTTTTTTTCGGCTGGATGAAATTTGCACATCCTTATGCATAAAATGTGAATTTATTCACCTTCTATGCGTAATCCAATTTCTATCGGAGATGATTTTCCCTGCCAGGCAGAAGAAAAATGTCCCAAACAGAGAAGCATGGAGAGCAGAATCACTTCCGCTCTCCATTCTAATCGAAGCGTTCCACTTTAATAGAAGCTTTCTTCTCAAAAACGGCTTTCTGCAAAATGGTTCACAAAGCCACGCTTCATCTGAATCATGAAAAGTAGAATAAATCTCCACTCTCCACTCTAAACGGAATGGTAAAGCCGGGTTTCCTGCTAATCATAAGGAGTAGAATAAATCTCCACTCTCCACTCTAAACGATGGTGTTCCCCTCTGATCAAAAAGCGGACAAATGGAGGGGAGATCATGAAAAGTAGAATAAATCTCCACTCTCCACTCTCCACTCTAAACGGAATGGTAAAGCCGGGTTTCCTGCGAATCATAAGGAGTAGAATAAATCTCCACTCTCCACTCTCCACTCTCCACTCTAAACGCCGTACGACAACTCCAAACGGAGTTCCGTTCTAACCAGCGAAAGCGTCACCAGAGTTCCAGTTCCTCGTCCTCCAGACCGGTTTCATCGTCCAGCAGACCGCCGGCGCCGTCCGCGATATCGTTCATATAAGCGCCCACAACGGCCTGCGCCCAGGACACATTGGCCGTGATGTCGTAATCGGTCAGGTGGGCGGTATAGAAATCGAAATAGATGTTGGAATACACGCCGATGGAGGGCACAACCTCCTGGAAACGCTGCTGGAATTCCAGCCATTTCTGCACGTAGCCGATGGTGTCCTCCGGCTCGGTGCGGTTCATCTCCAGTGCCAGATTGTACAGCTCCTCATCCTCAATGGCCGTGCGATTGGTGCGCCCGGTCTGCGCGTCATCCGGGTCAAAGGACGCCGCCGGATCAAAGAGCAGATCAAAGTTGGTGGCAATGAAAATCATATCCGCCGTGCGCTCGGTCTGCCGGTAATAATGCTGCAAAAGCTCGGTATATTCCATGGGCTGCAGGGTGAGCCGGATGCCCGCCTGCTGCAGATTGGGCACAAAATACGCTTCCAGCAGCCCGCCGATGGCGTTCCCCTCGGGGTACAGCAGGGTGAGATCGAGGGTCACAAGCTCCCCGTCGATCTCCTTTTGCCGGATGCCCTCTTCATTGAGCACCCAGCCGTCCGCCTGCAACAGGGCAGCCGCCTCGGTGGGATCCAGGTCATAGCGGGTGATGGTGTCCATGCTCAGGGCATCCCAGGCCGCCTGCTCCTCCTCGTCCTCCGCAACGGTCATCAGCCCGTTCAGCGCCATGTACATCCACTGCCCCACGCCATAATAGCCGTCCACCCTAAAGCCGTAGCTGTCCGTCAGATAGTCGGCCACCAGCGCATCCTTGTCCAGGCACATGGAAATGGCACGGCGCACCGTATCCCCGGACACGGCGGTCTGCTCGCAGCAGAAATGGATGAAGGCCGCCCCGGAGCGCATGTAGAAGCTGGAATTGTCATAGCCCTTGGCGACCTGCGCCATACCCTCGGAAATGGCCGTATAATTGGTCACCTTGTTCAGCAGGCCAAATTCCCCCGCCGCCAGCTTCTCGATCATGTCGGCATTGTCCGCCAGGGTGTAGGTGATGGTCTGAAGCAGGGGGGTTTTGCCCTGGAAATTGGCGGTGTAATAGGGATTTTTCACGAAAACAGCCGTCTGCCCGTCAAAGGACTCCAGGGTGTAGGGCCCGGAGGTGACGGTGGGATTGCGCTGATAGCCCGCATCCCCCAGCAGAGATGTCTCCAGAATGGAGGCGGTCAGCCCGTCAATGTAGGCGCCGTCCGACTCATCACGCACCGTGCAGCCGGGGGCCAGCACCGAAATGGGATAGGGGGTGTAGCAGAAAAGCCCCAGCTCATAGAAGAAGGGCAGGAAGCTGCCGTCAATGGTCACCGAAAACTGGTAGGTGTCCAGCAAGCTCACGCCTTGGAGCTTCTTCGTGTTGCCCGACATGTAATCGGCCGCGCCCAGAATGGTACTGCCCGTGGTGATTCCGCCGATCTGCGCCAGTTCGGGCGAGGCGGACAGCAGAATGGAAAAGATATAGTCCTGGGCGGTAATGGGGCTGCCGTCCGAATAGACCAGATCCTCATTCAGCGCGAAAATGAATGTCTTGTTGCCCTCCGCGTCCTGGGTCACGGCAATCCCGGACACCACCCGGCTGTCCGTCTCAAACCGGCCCTCCGTGGCATTCCACTGCACCAGCTGATAGCCCTGCAGCAGGGCCTGCGCATCCAGGTCGGATGTGTTGGTGCCGAAAAAGGAGGTGGCGAAATTGCCGCTCATTTTGGTGGTGCTGCCCACGGTCAGGGCGGTGTAATCGTACTCCGGACCGGGATCGGCCGTCAGCACATCATCCAGATCCAGCTCCTCATCGTCAAAAAACAGCTCATCGTCCTCAAGAAACAGCTCCTCCCCCAGTCCCAGGGGAAGCGCCAGACACAAAACCAGCAGCACACACAAAATTTTCCGCATCATCTTTTTCTCCTGACAAGCCCTTTTTCCCTCGGGGCAGTCCGGGGCAAACGGGGTTTTTCGCCCTCATTTGCCCGATTTTTTCATTCATACAAGAGTTGCCCATGGGCACTGCCCAAAAACCGGACAGTGCCCATGCAAGATTGGATATTTCTCTCCCTTCCCCGAAGGGAAGGAGGGGAATGTTACTCGAAGCACTCGCCCACGTTGATACCGGATGCACCGACACCCAACGGGGTCTCGTAGTCTTCAATGATCTCGGTGGAGTAGATTACGGTCACCACCACATCATGTCCGGGCATCGAGCCGATCACGCGGGATCTGGAGACGTTGTACCCTTCAATGTGGGGAGACTCAACCAGGTACTCCTCGTCCACATAGTGTTCTTCGGTCACGGTGGGCGCCGCCTGCCTGCCGCCCTTGTAGATGTAGTTGACGGTCAGGGTGTAGGTGCCGGGGGTGTAGATGACATCCAGCACGGTATCCACCAGGATGACACCCTCCACCAGGTCCAGATCAACGGTGTAGCCTTCCTTCACAGGAGAGGTGACCGAGTATTTCTCGCCGTACAGGCAGGTCTTCTCAAAGCTGGTGAACATGGTCTCGCCGTCCACCGCGTTCTTCCAGTAGCGCACAGTCAGCTGGACGCTGGAGAGGCGGTTGGTGATTTCGCAGCTCAGGTTGTCCTCGCTGTACTGGTACACGGGAGCCAGGTAGCCAACGGCCGTTTCTTCCTTCACGGTGTAGACGATTTCGTTGCCCTCTTCATCGCACACGGGCAGCTTGTCGAATACCACGCCGTATTCGGTTTCCGTGCCGGGCTGCGCAGATTCGAACTCCTCGCCGTCGGCATAGAGCGTCAGGGCGATGGTTGCGGGACGGGTGGCGTAGATGTTGCCCCGGTCAATCCAGGTCTTGGTGACGGTGAAGGTGCGCACATCGTCCGTGGGGATGTCCTCTTCCTCGGTCACGGGATCGGGATCAACCGTGGTGCCGGGATCATCGGGATCCTCAGGACCTTCGCCGGTGCCGGTGACGACATTCTTGAGCTCCTGGCCCAAATCGTCACGGGTGATGGTGTAGGATGCGCTCACAACCACGGTCTCGCCGGGCTTGATTTCGGCAATCACGGCGCTGGTGCCCTCCACGCTGTAGCCTTCGCCGGGCAGGATTTTCGCACCGGTGAGGTTCTCGGCAATGGTCAGGTTCTTCAGGGTCAGATTACCGGTGTTCACCGCGGTAATGGTGAATTCAGCCGTCTCGCCCAGGGTGAAGTAGCCCTTTTCGGGGATGTTCACGCATTCCTTGTCCAGCGTGAAATCGGGATTCGGGTCTTCAGTGGGATCTTCAGCTTCGCCTTCGCCTTCGGGGGTGTGAGCGGGCTTGTCCGGGTCGGGATCGGGGATATCGTCACCCTTTGCGGTCACGCTGTTCAGCACCTTGCCAG
>R19__coassemble_229_pt1 | contig 29990 bp, 22 predicted proteins | sample R19__metabat2_low_PE_041 | metagenome-assembled genome bin R19 | reverse complement strand
GCAAGACCCGCCCCGATGAGTTGGGAGGAAATGACACATTTTTTCACATCAATCCCGGCGTACGCTGCAAACCGTTCATTGTCGCCGGTTGTGCGGATGGCGTACCCCCATTTGGTGAAGAACAAGAAAATCCCGCTCAGCAGGGCAGCAGCTAAAGCAATCAGAAGATTGCTTGATAATTCCGTATCCTCATTCAAAAAGGGCAATCGCATGCCATCCTCAAGATAGCGGGTCGCATTGGCATAATCCGGATCGGATGCCACCCCATGAAGCAGATAAAGGATAATCCAGTAGACAATATAGTTCAGCATCAAGCTGGAAACAAATTCATTCACGCCCAGCCTTGCCTTCATCACCGCAGGAATGGCTCCGCAAAGGCTCATGGCCAAAATGGAAGCCAGAATGCAGATCAGCGGTGTCAGAACAGGCATTTCCCCCAGCATGGGAGCAAGAACTCCTGCCAGGAATGCGCCGCCAAAGAATGCACCTTCCACAAACATATTGAACTGCCCGCACCGAACCATGATCGAAACGGCAGCTCCGGTGAAAATCAGCGGCACAATTTCCCGGAATATCTCCGCAATGGCATATTCATCCTCCAGCGGTCCCAGGAAAAAAGCAGAAACGGCGGAAGAAATATCACTGTCAGTCAGCAGACAGGCACCGATGAGCACAACAAATGCGATGGCCAGAGAAAGCATCAGGCGCAATACGATCTGGCCGATATTTTTGATGATCTTATTCATGCTCCTTTTCCTCCACCCCCAGCATATATCGGCCAAGAATCTGCTCATCAACCGCTGCAGGATCATCGATTTGCGCCGCAATGCGTCCTTCCCGGAAAACGAGAATACGGTCAGCCAAATCAAGGACCTCACCCAAATCAGCGCTGACAAGCAAAATGGCTTTCCCTTCGTCCCGCATTTTGATGAGCTGATCGTGGATAAAGGAGATCGCCCCGACATCCACGCCGCGAGTGGGCTGGTCAGCCACAATCATTGTACAGTCATCGGAAAACTCCCTGGCAAGGACGACCTTCTGCATATTTCCGCCGGACAGTGAAGCAAGCGAATCATTCAGCGCGCCCTTAATCATGAATTTTTTCATGGCCTCCTGGCATTGCGCCCGAAGCTTTTTGGTCTTCAAAAAGCCCAGCTTTGCTTCCTCTTCAAAACGGGTGGCCAGCAGGTTGTGATAAATGGAGGCCTGCTGATCAGTGCCTACGATCATGCGGTCTTCCGGAATATGACTCATGCCCAGCCGGCGCAGCGCCTTAACCGGCATATTGCGAATATTCGTACCGTTAAAAGTGATGCTTCCCTCGTAATTTGTTTTCTCACCGGTCATGCATTCAACGACCTGCTGCTGTCCATTCCCCTCCACGCCCACAAGACACAAAATCTCCCCGGCATGAAGGTCAAATGAAACCTGATCCAGCTTCCTTTTTCCGTTTGGATTGGTGATGGTCAAATCCCTGACACCGGCAATGGCTTTGCCCGGATGGGCCGTTGTTTTCTGGACGTGCAAGCGTACACTGCCGCCCACCATCAATTCCGAAAGCTTCTGCTCTGTAATTTCGTCAATCTGGTAGACACCAACCGTTTTTCCGCCCCGCATGACGGTGACCCGGTCGCACAGCGCCTTCATTTCCTTTAATTTGTGGGTAATGATGACGATTGTATGCCCCGCATCCCTCAAAAGCCTGAGCTGGCGGAAAAGCTGCTCGGTTTCCTGGGGAGTCAGGACGGCCGTTGGTTCATCCAGGATCAATACCTTGGCATTTCGGGCCAGTACCTTTAAAATTTCCACCTTCTGGCGGGCGCTGACGGGCAATTGTCCGCACAATGCCTGCGGATCAAGGGGCATATCATAAAGCTGACAGAGCCTATTTGTTTCCGCGATCATTGCCTCCTGATCCAGAAAGGGTCCCTTCATTTTTTCCGCACCCAGAAACAGATTTTGCCATACCGGCAACTCATCCACCAGCATAAAATGCTGATAAACCATGCCGATTCCCATCGCCATGGCATCCCGGGGGGTATGAAAGGTAACCGCTTGCCCGTTTACGATGATTGTCCCCGCATCAGGCTGTTCCACCCCAAAGAGAATTTTCATCAGGGTAGATTTCCCAGCGCCATTTTCCCCGGCAACGGCATGAATTTCGTTTTCCTTTAAGGAAAAAGAGACCCTGTCATTTGCCAGGGTCCCGGAGGAATACCGTTTGGTGATTCCTCGCATTTCAACCAGATTTTGCCTTTCCATGTGCATCCTCACTTTGCGGGATTCAAAGCATCGAACAGCTCATTTAGGGTGCTTTGGGATGTGTAGCGCTTCAAGCCGGACTCCACGGTCACCTCTCCCGAAATAATCCGGTCGGTCAATTCAGCAACCTGCGTCCGGATTCCTTCCGGAACAATCCGCCGGTAATTTTCATTATCCACCAGACCGATCATGCCCTCTTTAAGCCCTAAAACCTCCATAGAACCGAATTCCAAGGTGCCTGCCAGGAATCTTTCGCAGCAGTCATACAGCGCAAGATCGACCCGTTTCAAAACGGATGTGACGATATGAGAGGCTTTATCGGGGTCGGCATCCTCATAGTAGGCATACTGGTCACTGTCCACACCGATAATCAGCTTGTTGTTGGTCCGGGCGCTGTCAATGCAGCCAAGACCGGCCTGGGATGCAGCCGCAAACAAAATCTCAACGCCGCTGCCATAGAAGCTGGAGGCCAGAGAGCTACCCTTGGGGCTGTTCACGAAGTCTCCGATATAGCTGTTGTATGCCAGAATGCCGTTCCCCGCATCACGCACGCCCTGCATAAAGCCATACCCGAAGTCGTTGATGATATCGTTCTTTGTTCCGCCGATAAAAGCAGTGGCAGAGGCGCCCAGATCGGCCGACATAAGTGCGGCTAAATAACCGGCCAGATAGCCGCCCTCATTTTGGTTGAACATCAGGGAATGCACGGTAGGATAATCCGCACTGGCATTGTCCTTTATCTCCGTATCAAAAATAATGAAGCGCCGGTCAGCGTACTTGCTCTTTTTCGCAGCCCGCTGCAGAGGCTCCCGCATGTCGGAAGAGCCCACGATGATGAGATCATAATCGCTGTTGCACATTTTTGTCAGGGTGGATTCGTACTTGGAGGAATCGCTGGAACCCATCTCCACAATATCCACCGTAACATCCGGATGATCGGCCGCGAACTTCAGCATACCGGCATTGGCGGAATCCCAGAAGGACATGTCGCCCAGATCCCCCGAAATCAGCAGAACAATTTTGGTCTGACCGTCATTCAAATCAGCAACCGTAGCGGCGGATGCGGGGAAAATACAGGCACTCAGTGCAATACAGATGACCAATGAAAGGAAGCGCTTCATGACTCGTTCACCTCAAACATTTTGATATCCCGTGTTCTGAAGAGAACCACGCCGCAGGCCGAAACACTGCGGCGTGGTATAAGGATTACTGGGCGCTGTAAACCATCAGCTGCCATTCAATATAATCGTGATTCAGCACGATAGCCTGATTGCAGCCAAAGGGCACATACTTGCCGTTGATGGAATAGCCCCAATAGATGTAGTTGCCGTCCGCATCATTGCCGGAAACATATTCGCCGATGGAATTGACAAAGCCCTCCAGCATGCCGTCGCAGCCAACACCGGCTTCGTTCACAGCAGCAAAGGAAGCCTCCGCAGCGGTCAGGTTATCGCTGGTCAGCGTAACGGTTCCGTTGAAAATAACATCATCACCGGCAGAAATCTTCACATAGACTTCCTCGGTATTCCAGCCGGATGCGCCGTCCACAGTGTATTCCGTGGTCTCATCGCCCACTTCAAAGGGAGCATCAAAGCCGCAGGGCAATTCTTCGGCAGAGAAGCCGGCTTCCGGATCATACTTGATGAATTCCCAATAAATGTAGTCGCCTTCCAGCACGGTCATCTGATTGGTGGCCACGGGAACATACTTGCCGTTCACGGTATAGCCCCAGTACAGATAGTTGCCGTCTGCATCGTTGCCCGAAACATACTCACCAATGGAGTTGACAAAGCCCTCCAGCATACCATCGCAGCCGCAGCCGACCTCGGAAATCGCTGCATAGGAAAATTCAGCCACAGTCAGATTATCACTTGTCAGGGTGATCGTGCCGTTATACAGCACCTCATCACCGGCCACAATCTTCACATAGGCCGTTTCGGTGTTCCAGCCGGAAGCGCCGTCCACAACGTACTCCGCCGCATCCTCACCGGGAACGAAGGGTCCTTCTGCCGCAAGAGCAGTACAGCCAAGGCACAGAGTCAGAGCCACCAGGATTGCAAGAAGCTTCTTCATGAGTTTTCCCTCCAAAGATCATGATATCACAGTGGTTTCCCACCAGGATTCCGTAGTTATTCAATGCGGATGGGGTTGGTAATGGCATACTGGGTAATGGGTCCCAGCACCTCAACCACAATCCAGTCATTTGTTTCCCAATCCCTTGTCAAAGAAATGGGCTGGTTATACTCCGCCGTATTCTCATCGGGACAAATTGTTTCCACCGTTTCACCGTTGATGACCACCCTGATTTGGCTGATGCCGTCCCGGTTGGTAATATGGGTGTTCAAAACCAGCGTTTCGCCCGGCTGAGCAGCCACCGTTTCACCATAGGATTTGCCGTCAATGTCACAAATCACAATCGGTCCGTCCGTGATAAAGGAGCGGCCCTCCTTCAGACATTGCTGCACATTCTCCATCGTCAGATCCTCGGCAGACAGGTGAATATAGGTGGTGGGCATGCCATTGTATTTGGCCGTGCAAACCCAATAGTTGTAGTACTCTTCCAGATTTTCGGGCAGCTTGGATGTATATTTTTCGTGGGAGGAGGCAGAAACAGGCGCGGTCGTATCATGGTTATCCGTCCCGCCTGTCGCAGCATGGAAGGGATGCCCGTCCTTCATGGCATTCAGGAGACGGAACCACATCAGCTTGGCAGAATAATTCTGGTTCATGGCATTCTCTGTTGTATAAATCCCGTCCGGCGGCAGGAAATAGCCATTCCAGATTTCGATTGTGTCAAATAAATCGAAGGTTTCGTAGTCGTCCTGGGCAATCCAATTGGCCATCCCCATGGTTGTGGACGAATAGGGATGGTTCATCTGGGCAAGACCGCCCACCCGCTTGATGCAGTCTGCAATGTAGCGAATCTTATCACGGGCATAAAGCAGCTTATCCGAGCTTGCCCGTTCAAATTCGGTCAGCTTGATGTCATAGGTATCCAGCGTCAGGCCGGAGCCCAGGGAATTGTAATGCCCAAACTCGGTGGTAACCTCCACACCGTCAAAGCCGCAGAAAAGCCGATCCTGACCGTCCACAGTGCGGACATTGACCAGCACCTCATTCCATTCAGGGACACCGCGGCTGGTATTGTGATCGGTCAAAAATCCCCAATAAAGCCCCAGGGCGGCATTGCCCAGAGCAGAGGACATAACGCTGTCCACACCATCCGAATAATAGGTATGCTGGTGACAGTCCCCGGCCAGCCAGCCCTCGGCATAGGCATCCGAAACAGCCGTCAGACGAACATCCTGCTGATAGTAGGTTTTCAGGCTTTCCACTTCAACCGTGCGGGTCACAGTGGTAAATTCATTGCCCTTTGTAAATGTAAGCTTCCATGTGCCGGGTTCGAGGTTCAGGGAATAACCGCCCATGGCATTGGTTGTCTGGCGATAGGTTGCCCCGTCTTCCCCCTCAATCAAGATGCTGCAAACAAGCAGCTGACTGTTGTCATCAGTCACCTTGCCCCGAACGATGCCTGCCGAAGAGGCAGCCAGTGCCGTTGCGCTGATCATTACAGCCAAAGCAATCAGCAAAACCTTCAAGATTTTCATCCGAACATCCTCCACTGCATAAGCTATGCACAGATATTATACCCTATCGTTCAAAAAAATACAACAAGAAAATTTTAAGAGGGAAAATTGTTGACTTTTTTCCCAACCAGAGCCAATTGCGCCAAACCGCCGAAACCGGTCAGAAACTGCCTTCCTTCAACCACCTTTTGCAGTATACCACACCCTGCGAAAAAAGTCAGCTTTCGGCACACAGACAAGTATAGGGGTGAATGCTTATGTATTGATGTTGAATATGGGTTAGCTTTTTTGAACTAAATTTTTCTGGGCAGGGAGGGTTGTTCTCATTATGAAGAAAATTGCTTCAATTGCTATTTCTTTGATGTTACTTTTCAGCTTTTCTTTTACGGGCGTCTTAGCAGAAACTACACGGGTTGAATCGGATGACGGGGTACTGGAGGTCTCTTTTGTTAAAGCTGACACAACATCTTGTCCCAAAGTTGGTATTACTCTTGAGTGTAGACTGAAGAAAGAGGACGTTAGCAAGCAGTTTATATGGACATGTGATCTCTCTGATTATGTTGACAGTTCGGAAGACATAATTACAATAAGACTTGTAGATGTAGAACTTTATCGAGAAGATGTTGATTATGCTGTGCATGTCGAATTTGATATTAAAGGCGAAATAGTGAAATGGAGCCTATACCTTAATTTATGGCAAAATTTTAAGGAATATGGTTACAAGGACTCCGATGCAATTACCATATCTAATTCCATTGGTGGTTGGATATGGAAGGAAGGCTCTATTGCCGCAACTTATGAGGTTGATGGAGATGTGAGCAAGTATATTGTTGGTGCAACGATATATTATGAGGTGCCTATTAAGTCTGCGAAATATGGGACATCGGGTTACCTCACCATAAAAAGGTTCAACGGTTGGGAAACTACGACAACATTTCACGAAGGGAATCTTACACATGGGAATTGTGTGGGTTATATTCGAAAGGCTCTACTCCCATTTTAGTGGGAAACGATATCAAAAGGTGATTTGACAGCCAGTTCCAGTTTTCCGGCCACAAGGTAAATCATAGCCTCATATCCTTCATATGTATTGAACCCCCTGGCTTTTCTCTTTGCCGCCTGGATCATGGAATTAATCCCTTCACAGACGGCGTTGGTCAATCGATTGTGGAAATAGTTCAGGATTTCAGCCTTGTGATTCATCAATGTCAATGCGGCCTCTTTCATCGGCTCCAATCTGCATCTTCGCATCCATGAAAACAGCTTCTTGAATTGCTTTTCCGCTTCCCATGTTGAATTACAAAGATAGAATTCATCCAATGCCTGCACAATTCGGAAAGCTCTTCCGGTCTTGGGGAAGCTCTTTGAAAGAGTAGTCAGCTTTAGCAACTGATCGTCTGTCATCTTGCTTCTTGGCGTCATGAAGAAATATCGATGTTGGATTAGTATTCTGCTTAAGCCCATATGCTGAACTGATAAATGTGATTGCTTTATCAATCTCAATAATCAGTTCTGTGTGGAAGCGGGCCAGGTAATGACACCGGAAGGGAGCTGACTTTGTTGGCTTCCTTCTTTAATTGTATGCCAAGCATGGCACATCCCAGCCGGTGAAAGTCCGGTCACGGATACTTACCACTAAGCGCAGCGAACCGCAAGCCAAGAGCCCGAAGACCCGGAGCGAAGGAATCATGGCAAACTGATTTCCATTCTCAGGGGGCAAATCAATGATCAGCAGCTCGGTGGTGTCCTTCGCCTGCGTGAGTGTATACAGCCAATTGCAATCTGTCAAGGCAAACCCGCAAGCGGGCAGCTGCTTTTCAAATGACCGACTACGGTTCCGGGACGAACAACATTGGATCAGTTTCGCCCCACCAATCTTTTTAACCCTGTTGGATGGCTTAACGGCGTTCACAATAATTTCTTGATGAATGGTCTTGACAAGGGATCGAAATAGACTATGGTGCCATGAGCTAGTTTCACGGATTCAGGTATACTTCAATTGGGAATTGCCACTTCCCAGCCTTCCGCCCATCGTACGAATTTATCCGTGATTCAGCATAACAAGCAAGGCGGCAATCAATCCCACGCAGAACAAAAGCAATCCAAAGCTGACCGAACGGGAAATCTGGCGGGAGCGCTTGCCGCTCTCCTCCTTAGCCGCCGCCAGCATGGCCTCAAAATGCTTGCCCTCCGACTTGTTCAGTGCGATTTTATCCATCACCTGACCTGCTCTATAGGTAAACCGGTCGCCCACCGGGGCTTCCTGGCGTTCCTTCAAAGCAGGCAGAACCCGTCTGCGCAAAACCATCACAATGCCGTCCACCATACGGTCTGCGCACAGGCTGAAGGCTCCTCCTGCCAGTTTGAGCAGGAGAATCAATTTGTCCATAACCAGATCCAGTGCTTTGCCAATGATCCCAAGCCCCTCCTTCAGCACCGCAATGATCCAGTCAGGCAATTTATCCAGCAAAATTCCCGCCGAATACCCGATAGAGGCCAGTGCGCCAAGCCCCGGGCGGTACAGGCTGTTTTCCATATCCAGCCATTTGGGCCAGCGATCCGGGTATCCATAGGTGCCGTCCGGCAGCTTTTTCATCACAAATCGGAACTGAAGAAGGTACAGCGCAAGCCCAATCCCAATGGACTTGGCTGCCCCAAGCAGATTTTCCCCGCTGAAATAAGCAATAGGCAATTTGGGGGCTTCCGCGTTAAGAAAAGGCAGGGAAATCGAACCGATTCCGCTCATTATGATACCGGGCAAGCACCCCATCAGCGGCACAACACAGGCGCACAATCCCAGCGAAATGCCGGCAGGGCGGGACAGATATCTCGTCTGATGATCCCAATTTCCCTTTTGCCAGAACAGGCAGATGTACAATTTCAGCATATAGCACAGCGTCATGCCGCCCGAGATAATGAAAAGCTTCTCAATCACCTGAAGCATCAGCACATTTTCGCCTGCCAGGGACATCTCGGAAATCATTTCCAGCATTCCCTCATGCAGCATGCTTTTGCTGATGTATCCCGAAAAGCCGGGAATACCGCTGATTCCCAGAGCGCCCATCAGAAAGCAAAAATGCAAAAGCGGCTTTTTTCTGCCAAATCCCCGAAGATCCTCCAGCTTGAGCGTGTGCGCATTCATGGCGGCCACCCCCGCGCACAGGAACAGAATCAGCTTGAACAGGCTATGATTGACCATGTGCTGCACCGTACCAAAGGCGGCAAGACCGATTTCCCCGCCCGTCATGCCCAGCATCCCGCAGCCAATCAGGATAAAACCAATCTGGCTCAGGGAAGAGCAGGCCAGGGTTTTCTTGAGATTTGCGGAAAAAATAGCCAGCACCGCCCCCAATACCATGGTGATTCCGCCCAGAATAAACACAAGCAGCCCAAAGGTGGGCAAGGCCTTGGCCAGGCGGCAGCACAATACCAGAATACCGAAAATACCGGCCTTTGTGAGCAACCCGCTCAGCAGGGCACTGGAAGGCGCAGGGGCTACCGGGTGCGCCTTGGGCAGCCAGATATGCAGCGGGAATGCGCCCGCCTTTGCGCCAAAGCCAAACAGAATAAGAATGGCAGGCAACAGAAGATTTTCTCCATTCGCCGCATCCGCCAGCTCGTCAAAGGGCAGCAGTGCCATGCCGCCCGGCAAAAGCAGAATGCCCATCAGCATCACCAGCCCGCCGATCACCGCCACATACAGATAGGTCTGGGCGGCTCTCAAAGCACCCTTGCTTTCCTCATGAGCCACCCAGGGGCAGGAGGCCATGCTCATGACCTCAAAAAACACAAAGGCGGTAAAGAGCGAATCACTCAGCATCAGCCCGACGGCCGCCGAAAAGGTCACCAGAATAAAGAACACATACCTGTCCGTATGCTCGGGCTCATGCCTGAAATAGCCCGGGCTGAAGATGGTGGTTACCGTCCACATAACCCCGGCAATCATGGCATACAGCGTTCTGAAGCCATCGCAGCGCAAACGGAAAACGCCGCCGCAGAATCCGTCCAGAAAAACTTCCTCCTGCTGCCCGCCGCATGCCCGTACAAACAGAAAAACAAGCGGAATCAGCGAGAGAATGCAGGCAGCATTCGCCATATAAAATGCCTTTTTATCCCTGCTTTCGCCAGCAAGGCGCAAAATCGGATACAAAAGCAGCGCCGCCGTCAGGGGAAGAAGAATGGGAATCACAGGAAGCCATGTCATAAGAGATTCTTCCTTTACTTAATCATCGGTTTTGCATCGGAACGCATCAGATCTCCGTCACAGCATTGCCTGTGCCGTTTCGCGAATCCATGCAATCAGTGGCCCTGAGCAAAAGGACAGCCCAATCAAAAGCACCGCAATCAGCACAAGGGGCAAAAGCATCCTCCACCCCGGGTCGCAATTGCCCGGAAGGGAAGGAACAGCCTTATCCGCCGGCTGCACATACAGTCCAAAGGAGGGAACAAGGATATACACACAGGTCAGTGTGGCGCTGATCAGCAAAACAGCCTCGGCCAACACACCGGTCAGCGTGCCGTATTCCAGCGAGGTCTGCACCAGCATCCATTTGGAATGGAAGCCAGGCAGCGGCGGAATACCCGTCAGAGACAGGGCACACAGGAAGAAAATCACACCCAGCACGGGAATGCGTTTGCCAATCCCCCGCCATTCGTCCACATAGCTGCGTTCTGTTTTAACCATGACTGCGCCCACGCACATGAACAGGGTGATTTTCATCAGCGCATGAAATACCATGTGCGTCAGGCCGGCCTTGAGGCCTTCGCCCGTCAACAGCATGGCGCCCATCAGCACATAGCTCAGGTTGCTCATGGTGGAATAGGCCAACCGCCTTTTCATGTGGGATTCCCTCACGGCCATGCTGCTGCCATAGAGAATGGTCACCATAGAAAGTCCAAGGCAAACATACTGGGCCCAGGTGCCGTAGGCGATCTGCGTGCCAAAGCAATTGTAGGTAAGCCTGATCACGGCGAATGCGCCCGCCTTCACCACGGCAACCGCATGCAAAAGGGCGGTCACGGGAGTGGGCGCCACTGCAGCCGCCGGCAGCCAGCTGTGAAAGGGAAATACCGCTGCCTTTACGCCGAACCCCAGAAAGCCCAGAACAAACAGAATCTGCATGGTAAGCCGGGGGGCATCCTGCAAAGCGGCAATTCCGCCCGCTGTAAATACGCTGCCGCCGCCGAAATAGGTTACCCCGGCCATGGCGACAAAGCCCAGTGCCGCGCCTCCCAGCATATACCGCACATATTTGCGCCCGGCGTGCACTGCCTGGCTGCTCATCCCATGCATCACAAGGGGCAATGTAGTCAAACTGAGCAATTCATAGAAGAGATACAGGGTCATCAGATCCTTGGAAAAGGCGATGGACAGCGTGGCCGAAAAGCTCAGCATATACCATCCGAAAAACCTGTTTTGTTCCTTGTCCTCTTCCATGTATTCAAAGGCATACAGCGTGCTGAGAGGCCACAAAAGGGCGGCAATGGCGGCAAACAGTCTGCCCGTCCCGTCAAGCAGGAAGCTGACCGTCATGGTCTCACTCAATCTCAGCAGGGAAATTTCATGGCTGCCCGATGTCAAAATACACCATGCAGTCAATGCACTGCCAAGCAGGGTAAACAGCATGGTCCAGATATGGCACAGATGCCTGTTTTTCGGACGGATCAAAAACAGCCCGATGCCCCCGACGGCAGGCAGCAAAGCGGCCCAGCAAAGCATGAAACCGCCTCCTTACAGTATCAGCATGGCAATATCCTGAAAAGCGTTTTCCAGGATGGAGGGAAACAATCCAAACAAAAGCAGAGCCACAGCCAGCACAATCATCGGCCACAGCATACCGCCGGGCAATTCGCACCTTTCCCCCGCATGAATTTCCCCTTTTTCGTCCTTCCCCGGGAAGAACGCATCAATGGAAACGGGCAGAAGATAGGCCGCAGTCAACAAAGCCGAAACCAGCAGCACCACAGGCCCCAGCCAGCTGAACAGGGCCATTTCGCTCTGAATGGCGCCCTGACACAGTTGCCATTTGCTGTAAAATCCGCACAGGGGCGGAACGCCCACCAGGGACACCCCGGCCAGGGTAAAGCACCACATCGTGACCGGCATTCTCCGCCCGATGCCCCGCAAATCATGCACATTGCGCAGACCCGTTTTGAGAATAATGCCTCCGGCGCACATGAACAGCAAATCCTTCATGATGCTGTGGAAATACACATGCAGCATTGCGCCCTGAAAGGACACGCCGCTGAGCATAAACACGCCAAACAGCACATAGCTGACCTGACTGACGCTGGAATAGGCCAGTCTTTTTTTGATTTCCGTCGTTTTGAAGGCCATCATAGAGCCCATAAATACGGTGGTCAGGCAGAGGGCAAGAAGGGCGGTTTGCACCCATGTATCCCGAATCATCTCCGCCCCGCAGGCATAAAACAGCACACGCATGATGCACAGAACGCCTGCCTTGGTAATCACACCGCTTAAAACGGCGCTGGCAGGGGCGGGAGCAATCGGATGGGCAGTGGGCAGCCAGCCATGCATGGGGAACATACCCGCTTTAGTGGCAAAGCCCACCACGGTAATGAAAATGACCGTCAAAAGTGTGCCGCCGCCCACGGCAGGATTTGTCATATCCAGATTGCCGCCCGGCAAAAAGGCCGGGGTAAGAGAGCAGCCTGTCAGATAAAATACTCCAAACAGACCCATCATGGCGCCCGCTATGGAATAAAGCAGATACTTGATTCCGGCGGCGACTGCTTCCTTGCTCAGGCTATGCAGCACCAGCGCCACGCTCATCAGGGTCATCATTTCAAAGAACAGGTACATGGTAATCAGTGTACCCGCCTCACACAGCCCCATGAGCATGCCCAGCGTCAGCAAATAAAAGGTATAATACCTGCCCTGGGCGCCCTCATGATCCATATAATGGAAGCTGTATGCGCCGGCCAGCAGCCACATGCCGCTCATCAGCAGCATAAATGCCCGTCCAAGCCCGTCTGTCATCAGCACAATGGGCACCGAATCGGTGATGGTGAACAGCGTCACCTCGATATCCGGCTGAATACACAGCAAAACGGCCAGTCCAAAGCTGACAATCAAGTTGCCCATCACAAAGTATTTTCTTGCCTTATTGTTCTTTAAAACAGGCAAAAAGGCGCAAAGGAGGGCACAAAGCACGGGGAAAAACGGAACGGCAATCAACAACAGCGTTTGCATGGAATTTCCTCCCACTACCGATAGCAATTATTGAAACATTTCCAGACCCATCTGGATCATACGCATCAAAGGCTCAGCCAGCAGACCGACTGCAAGGCTCATGGCACCCAGCACAGCGGCCGAAATCCCGCTGCCGATGCCCGTTTTTACTTTAGTCTGATCCGGCTTCTGGTTGCGGTACAGCGTAATGACCGTCCGCATCAGATACATCAGATTCAAAATGGTACTGACCACCAGCGCAGCCAGCAGTACCCACTGCATCACCCCGCCCTTTTCAAAAGCGGCCTGCGCCATGTTCAGTTTTGTAATGAACCCGCCAAACATCGGGATGCCGATCAGACTCATACAGGCGGCAGAAAAGCACAGCCCCGGTATGACCGTGCGAAACCCGCTGCCCCGCAAATCGGCAAAATACCATTTCCCGTCGCTTGCATCAGACAGAGCAGAGGCCGAAATAAACAGTCCGCTTTTTGCAAAGGCGTGCACAATCATATGGAAAAGCGCCGCCGCAAATCCTGCCTGTGTTCCAAGCCCCAGAGCCGCATAAATATACCCCACCTGTGCCACCGAGCTGCAGGCGATCATATGCCGCAGATCCCGGCAGGAGATGGCATTCACACTGCCCATGATCATCCCGGCAATGCCAAAGATGAACAGCAGCGGAAAGGCCCGCTGGCAAGACAGAATATCCATTCCCACAACCCGGTACAGAATTTTGATGAGCAAAAACAGATAGGCCTTGCTGACCACACTGGAAAGCATCGCACCGGCGGCGGGTGTGGCATACCCATAGGCATCGGGCAGCCAGGTATGGAAGGGATACATACCGCTTTTGATCCCCAGTCCCACCATAAAAAGGGTGATAATGACGGTGAGGGGCAGCTCATATTCCCCGGTTTGCGCGAGGCTTTCCAGCACTTCATGAATGCTTTGCATCAAAAGCTGTCCGGTGATTCCGTAGACCATGGCAATGGCAATCAGCGTCAGACCGCTTCCCAGCAGGCTCATAATCATATAGCGCATGCCGCTGACCAGCGTATGTCCCTTTTGTCTGGATATCATCAGCGCACAGGAGGCCAGCGTCATGATTTCCAGAAACACATAGCCGGTGAACAGGTCATTGGTATACAGCATGCTCATGCAGGCCGCAAGCACCAAATCCATCATCACATAGGTCAAATTTTCCTTTTGATGATGCACCTGCCCGCTCAGCTTTTTATACCCGCCAAGCAAACTGAAAAGGGTCACAAGGCTCAGCGCAGAGGCCATTATAGCTTCCAAGGGGCCTGCCCGAAGCTCATTCCCCCAGGGGGCGGGGAAATGACCCATCATGTAATTATAGGCCTCATTGCCCTGCTCAAACCACAAAAGCAGCCAGATGCTGAGCAAGGATACGCATCCGCTGAGCACAAGGCTGAGCCGTCTTGCAGCCCTTCCTCCCAGCATGGCCGAGGCAATCCCGCAAATCATGCACAGCATAATGCTGAAAAAGGGAACATTTTGTACGATTGTCATTCCTCTTCCCCTTTCATCAGCATGGTGATTTGATCAATATCCAGCGTGTGATACCGCCGGTAAAGGCGAATGGTCAGGCTGAGCATCACGGCCGATACGCTGACGGATACCACGATTCCGGTCAGCACAAGGCCGCTTGGAATGGGGTTGACATAGCTGGATGCATCAATCACGCCGTCAGTCAGAATGGGAGCCGTCCGCCCTTCAATGTAGCCGAAGCTGGTCAAAAGCAGGTAGATGGATGTATCCATGATGTTAAAGCCGATGATTTTCTTGATGAGATTGCGGTGCAAAAGCAGGGTTGTAAATCCAATGCAGAACAATACGGCAGCTGCTGCCTGATCAAGATGCTGTTCAAAAAAAGCCCAAATATTTTCCATATCACATATCTCCCTTTCTGAACAGCGCATAAAAGGCGTACATGGTACTCATGACGATCAGCCCCACGCAGATATTGAGGGGCAGGATCAGTCCGGATGAGAAGAGGCTCCCCGGCGTGCCCAGCCCGATCCCCGATTCCAGCCCGTTTGCGCCCGTAAAAAATGAATAGCTTTTCAGCAGCGCATAGGTCATCAGGGCCAGAAAGGTAATCCAGCGAAAAACCTTGTAGGTGAAAAATCGCTCGGTCTTCTTAAATCCGAAGGCATTCAGGTACAAAATCAAGCCGGCCCCCATGATGGCGCCCCCGCTGAAGCCTCCGCCCGGGCTCAGGTGACCGTTCAATACCACATAAAAGCCATACAGCATGATGATGGGAACAAGCAGCCGGGCCGCCGTCTGCAAAATGGAATCGTTTTTCGGTTCATAATGCCTGTCATCAAACTCCGCCTCCAGCATGGCGGCCGAGGGGGCTTCCCCCTCTTCTTTTTCCCTGAGCTTGAGCAAAATCAGCACAGTACAGGCGGCACAAAACAGTACGGTGCTTTCCCCGAAGGTATCAAAGGCACGGTAATCCAAAATCATTCCGGCCACAAAATTGACCGCACCCGTTTCCTCAATGCCCTTTTCCAAATATCTCTCAGAAACCTCATTATTGGCCGGATTATCCGCATTCCCGATTGCCGGCAATGCAGCCGTTGTGCGCAGCAGCATAACAAGCAACACGACCAGCACCAACACGGCCAGCCCCCGGTAAATCCATGTGATGACGGGCAAGCCCTTTTGCTCATTCCAGGCATGCAATTTCCTGTAGTCTTCTTTTTCCTCCGAAATCAGCCTGGCATTTTTTTCTTCCTGATATTTTTCTTCCTCCGCATACCATTCCGGCCTGGTCAGCCTTCTGCTGTGATAGCCCTCGCCCGTCAGACTATCCTGCATTTCCCGGTCAAGCTCAGGCTCTTCATCCCGGAACCACCCGCCAAGGCGGCTGAAAAAAACCCATTTACTGCTTTTCATGCCGATCCTTTTCCTCCTTTTCAGGCGAAATCGCGTGCAGCTTTTTGAGCGTCACAAAAAACAGAATCCCGGTAACGCCCGCCCCGACGGCCGCCTCGGTGATGGCCAGGTCAGGGGATTCCAGCACGACCCATAAAATGCTCATCACCAGACTGTAGGCCATAAAAATCACGACACTGGCAAGCAAACTGCGGCTCAGGCTGGTGGCAACGGCGCAGACAATCAGAAAAATCAGCGCAAGCGCATGAAATGTGTCCATCATTTTTTGATGACCTCCATATGTTCCGCCGCATCAGGCGCAGTGGTATACTCAAGCCTTGCAATCAGATGGGAGGCCGTCGGGCTGGTCACCCACAAAAACAGGGCAATCAGCAGCATTTTGCCAATCAGCCATCCGTCATTGCTGCTAATGCACAGCCCGATGCAAATCAGCATCAGCCCGAGGGAATCCCCCATGGAAGCAGCATGCATCCTGTTCAGCACATAATCAAACCGGAACTGTCCGATAACGCCTGTCAGCAAAAAGAAAAATCCGCAGGCAAGGCAAACAGCCGTCAATACAAAACGCACCCAGGCCATGATGTCATTCATTTTGCTTCTCCTCCTGCTTCTTTCCCTTGGCCGCATTTTCGGCATAGATTCCGATGAAAACCTTGCACAGCACCACCACCGCCAGGAAGCCCAGCAGCGCATAGACCAGTGCCACATCAGCCAGATAGCCCTCTGCCTTCATCATGCCAAGAACCAGAATCTGCCCGATGACCAGGGTGGAAATCATATTGATGGAGACGATTCTGTCCGCAATGCGGGGACCCTTGATGGCCCGAAAAAGGCAGCACAGCGTCAGCAGCATCAGCAGAATCATCAGCCCTGTATATAGCCATTCATATGCCTGCGCAATCATTTTGTTTCCTCCTGCCAGGTCTGCAAAATCTGCTGAAAGGATGTGCTTTCGATTCCGTCCGAATAGCTTTCATTCAGGCAATGCACCGCCAGCCCCTCATCATCGCAAAGCACGGTAATCGTTCCCGGCGTTACGGTAATGGAATCGGCCAGAATGGTTTTGAATGTGCCCTTGAGCGGCGTTTTAAAAAAGACAAGGCGGGGATTGATTTCCTTTTTGTGTCCCCAGATGACCCGAATCATGGAGAGATTGGCCTGCAAAATTTCGCGGCACAAAAGCCCGATATACCGCTGAATTTTGCCGGCAGAGCGAAGCAGAGCAAGCTCCCGCTTCAGGCTGTAGCCCAAAAATTTCACACAGAAAAAATAAATACAGCCGCTGAGCACTGCGCCGCAAATCAGCACATCGGCCGTTGCTCTGCCGTTAATCAAAATCCAGAAGAGCCACAAAAGAATCAGCATATGCCCTGCTTCCTTTCCGAAACAAGAGACGCTTTCCCCGGGAAGAGAAAGCGTCCTTTCCTACAAGGCCTATTGTACACTTTTTTTCTGAAATGTCAACCCCAAAAGCCCTTTTTTCATAAAAATGTGAATGAGCAGCCCGCCCATCAGTCAAACGCCACGGTGAAATCAATGCCGTAATGCTCGGAGAAATGCACATGCATATACAGCTCGGTCACATTGGCCGCGGTAATGAAGGTGGATTCCCAGGAATGCTTGCTTACCCGCTGCTCCCAGGTGTAGGAGGAGAGGAGGTCAATCTGTTCCTGGGTGGCGGCCAGACAGCCCTCCAGGTCGGCCGCAGCGGTATACTTGTTGTAGCCGGTCAGTTCATAGAACTCGGGATAGGCATAGGCGGGGTCGGCATCGGCCTGATAGAACTGGTCATAGGCGCCCGATTCCATCATGGTAAAGATATCATCCTCGGTGCGGACAAAGGGCTTCAGGGCAAGCTCATGGGACAGGCGCAGCTCGCCGCAGCCGATGGTCTCAATAGCGTACAGTTCATCGTTCAGGAAGAAATTGGCATTGTACTCAGCTTCCTGCCACAGCACCTGATTTGCGCCGAACTCGATAATCACACTGCGGCCGCTCTGGTCGGTCAGGAAGAAGGCCTGCTCAAAGCCCATGGCGGACAGGTCGAACCAGTCATAGTCATTCAGATGCTCCAGCACCTCATCAATGGTGGCATACTGGCTCAGCATAATCTGCATGAAGGCCTGGGTGCAGCGGCGGGGAGCGCCCGGGTTGGTGGACTGGCAGGCCAGTGCCTCCTCGTAGGGGCGGATATTGGTCTCACAATACAGCCCGGCTTCGCTCATCACATCACAGCACAGGTAGGGCAGATAGCCCAGCACCAGATCGCTGAGCTGGTAATCATCGCTCCAGGCGGGCATGGAATCGGGGCTGTTGCCAATGCCGATGGTGCGGATTTTCCCGGCATTGTTGCGCACGATAAAAGCGGGCGCATTGCTGCAATAGAAGTCATAGTTGCGTCCCACATACACCTGGCCGTTGACCAGCACACGCACAGCCGAGCAGCCGCCCATCCGGACATCGAACTTGTTCAGATATTCTGCCCCGGCATCAAAGTCAAATTCGTCATAGGTCAGTTCAATCACCCGCTCCTGCACCACCTTATACTCAGGGGCGGCTGCTTCGGCATGGGCAACGGTGAACAAACCAAAGACCAGCATCATGGAAAGGCACACAAGAATCAGCTTTGACATGGAAAAAACCTCCTTAAAAATATGGTAATCTGGGAATTGCTTTTTATGAATCCCATCAGGACACCCTTTGAGACCGATCATTCGGCAACCTCATTGCCGAAATAGACCACGCTGTTTTGCAAATCAATCCCCCGGAGCAGGAAAAACTCCTCAACCGTCACATACAGATAGCCCCTGTCCCGGAGACGCTGCAGCATCCCGTTCAGCACCTCAATGCTGGTTTTTCGCAGGTTATGCGCCAATATAATGGAGTGATCCTTCAATGTATAGACAAATGTCCCCATACATTCCGAAACGGACACCTTTTTGGCGGCATCACCCGATGCGGTATTCCAGCGGATGATGGGCAGGCCCACATCGTATTTTACATAGAGCTTGTCATTTCCCCCGGGAGCCCGCATCATTCGGGGACCAATGCCGATAATCCGCTCCTGATATGAGGCAAATTTATCCCGGTATGCAATGATTTTTCTCTTATTTAAGCTATCATAATCGTGCTGATAGGTATGGCTTTCCACGCCATAGCCCAGGTCATGCTCCAGAACAATGAAATCCTGATTATTCAGCAGTCGGTTGCCCATATTGAAGAATGTGGCATTTGCGCCGCCGTCCCGCAGCGCCAGAATCATTTTATTGGTGACCCCCTGGGTCGGTCCGTCATCAAATGTCAGCGCAGCTGTCCGGTAATGGCTGTTGTCCGTCTGGATTTTCCCGGTTTCCGTGAGATAATCCTCCACCCATTTGTAGGGCACATAAACGTGCATCAGGGTATTTTTTCCGCTGTACAGGCTATCTGCCCGGAAATGAAAGGCAAAGCAAGCAGGGGTCATGGTAAAAGGAAGGGAAAACACATCGCCGGACAGGGTCTGAAGCACCTGCGCATCGGCCTGCAAATCGGGGAAATAGCTGCTGAGCTGTTGACAAATCGCATCCTGCACAATAGCGGCTGCCTGAGGCAAAAGCATATCGGACAAATGAATTGCTTTGCCCGTAATCATATCATATACAAAGCACCGAAATTCCACGGAAAGGGGCATTTTGTCGTTTGATGCGTGGGAAACCAGCAAAAAGGAGGCGGTGGATGTGCCCGTAACCGTTACGGCAGCCCCCGTATCGGCCACCGCATTTTCCCTGGAATGTAAGCCGAGGATTTCTTTCTCCCTGCGGCTGCTCATTTCATCAACCGCCTGGGAAATTTCGCTGTTTATGCTTTCCAGCACAGTATCCGGATAGGTTTTCTGACAGGTAAAATTGGCTGTGATCTGACGGGTCTGGGTATGCTGCGTGATTTGCAATATGGCAGGAAGGGGCACATACGCTGTTTCCTCCCCCCAGACCGTGCAGAAAAATACAAGCAGCACAATCTGCACCAGGCAAAGCTTTCTTTTCATAATCTCCCCCTGAGCCATTCCTGTTTCTCAATCAATAGGGAACAGCGTATTTTGACGAAGCCCGAACTTTTTCCAGAAAGCGGAGATTTCTTGCCGACGATATGCTCAATTTGATTCTTCATCCTCCAGCGCGGCCGCCACCGTGACAGTCAGCCAGATTCGGGCATCCTTGCATTCCAGCCTGAACTTTGTTTCTCCCGCTTCCAAATTTTTCAATATTTCGGGGCGCAAAATCAAAGAATATACGCCCTCTTCATCCACAGACAAAGCCCAGTCATTTTTGTCAATCCGGTTATTTTGCGCATCATACAGCACGGCACCCGTAAAATCTGCGGTCACATTGACGAATTGTTCCTTTTCCCATGCAACCAGCAGTGCATCCATCGGTGCAGTCTGATTGAGGCAGACGGCACTTACATACCAAATGCGCTTGGAGGATTTTTTCGCAGGCTGAACGGCCAGAATGGTAAAGGTATGCCCCTCGGTCATGATATTATTGATAAAGTATGCTTCTTCTATGGTATGGTCATCATTCAGCCCCGTCAGCTCCACCCGGTAAACCCCCGGCTGGAGGGCGGTATCCATCTCCCACAGCACCGTTTCATAGGCATAGCTATCCAGCCCGTCAGAATAGACCTTCTCGCAAACCAGTGTCTCTGTTTCCGTCTCATTGTCCAGCCGATAAATCGTAAAGCACACGGGGATATCAACGCCCTTTTCCACGGCTGTTGCGCTTTCATTTTCAATGTCCAGAGTAATCAGCAATTGATCCGTCTGCAAAAAGCTATTGGCAATGATCGCAACGCTTCCCCCGTCCTTGGCCATAGACAATCCCCAGCCCAGCAAATCCGCCGTATCCCGTGCATTCAGGGTGGCATCCGGGTCAGTTTCCAGCGCTTCCTCCACGCTTTCCTCTGTATAGGGCTGCAAAACAGTCAGGGAAGGCAGCACATAGCCTCCCGAATAATCCAGATAAAGCATCTCCGTTTGGGTATACTCATTCGTCTTGAGGCTGGTTTTGACAAAGGTATAGGTATTTCTGCGCTGTGTCGGGTCATTTTCCCCGTCCTCGGTAAGAGAACCAAAAAATTGTGTTTCGCTCAGATAGGGCACATCACTGTCGCTGTCTGCGATAAACAATCCGCAAAGAGCCTCAGCCGGGGTAGCGGCCTGGGTATCTACAATCCGCCCGAAGGCCGTCAATGCATGCCCGCCTATGAAATTTTCCGGATAAACGCCAAGCCCAATGGCCGCACCCGTCTCCAATGCATCCAGACCCTGAGCCACCTCATCGGGATTGTCCGAGGCATCAATATACTCCTCCAGGAAATCCGCACAGTAATCCTTCAGCAGCGCATAGGGCGTTTCGGCCGCTTCGATATCGTCATTCAAGTACAGATGGCTTGTGCCATCCAGAATATTGATTCCCTTGAACAGATATTGAATGGCGGTTTCCGGATTGCCGCCCTCATCGTTGAAGGATGCGGAAAACCAATGAAAAAGCTCGTCCTCACTGGCAAAGGCCTCCCCCGTTTCGGGATTGATGGCCTGCGCACCCCAGCCGCTGTACCATAGCATATTGGCAGCTGATGCTGCCCAGCACAGATTGGAATCCTGCTGATCCTCCTCCAGATAGGTGTTATTCAGCGAGGTTTTCTCCGCATCAATCAGCCCGGTCTGGTCCGGGAAAACCGTGTTTACATCCTCCCAGGTGCGGGTCTTCTGATAAAATATATCATTCTCCTCAGCATACAACGCCAGGCGTTCATCCAGCTGTGCCCGAATCTGCGGATCATCCGGGTCAAACCACATCTGCTCAATCAATGCTACCGCTTCGTCGTCATTCATGTACCGGACGGTTTCCCGATAGCTGACCAGCATATAAATGGCCGCATCTTCAAGCTCTTCCTCCGTGACCGACTCCGGGTCCTCTGCATATTTTTGCGCCAGTTCATCATATCGCCCGGCATAATACTTGGTATCCTCCAGGCTGACGGCATAGGAATCCCAGTAGGCACCATAGCTCTTGCCCGAGCTCACCTCAAAATCGGAGCCTTCGCCGTATAAATCTGCGGCAGTCCCCAGGGCAATGGTCAGCGCCTCCTCCTGGGTTGTATCCGGAGATAGACCGCACAGCGTGGTTTCATAGCGCCCGTCTATGGTAAAATGCAGGGTCGTATATCCGTTGACCTGGGTCAGCGTGAGATCGGTAATTTGATGCTCAGTCTCCTGCCCTTCCTCTGCCAACGCCTCTTGAGGCACTTCTTCTTCTGAAGGAGATGCTATTTGTACTGCCGGCTCTTCTTCTGCATTTTCCTCAGTGATTTCCTCGGTGATTTCCTCAATGTCTTCTGTGGACACATCCTCCTGCACTGATTCCTCAGAAACTTCTTCTTCTGAAGGAGACAGTGTTTCTGCAACAGATTCTTCTTCTGAAACTTCCCCAGTGACTTCCTCGGCAATTTCCTCAGTGACTTCTGCGGGCATATCCTCCTGCGCCGATTCTTCAGACACTTCATCTTCCGAAGGAGACAGTATTTCTGCCGCAGGCTCTTCTTCGGTAATTTCCTCGGTGAACTCCCCGGTAACCTCTATAGACACATCCTCCTGCGCCGGTTCTTCAGACACTTCTTCTTCCGAAGATGACTGTATTTCTGCCACAGGCTCTTCTTCTATAATTTCCTTTGTTTCTTCTATTATTATGGCATCCGATAAAGCGTCTTCTGATGAAGCATCCGGCACATCCTCTGTGCAGATTGTCCCGGTCTGCATCAAGGAATCCTCCGGCTCATCCGGAAAACAAGCTGTTTCCTCAGATATTGTCTCCGATTCAAAAGCCGAATCCTCCGGCGTTATATTCTGCTGCTCACAATCCAATTCCGCTTCGGTTATTTCGGATTGAATTTCCTCTTCCAATAAAGCCTCGGCAGATTCGGCTATTTCTTCAGCCCAAGAAGAGCAAACCGTTCCAAGCAAAATGGCAATCAAAAGAAAAAATGCCGTTATCCTCTTAAAGATGCGCTGATATTTTCCATGCTTCCCGTGCATAGCTTCCATGACTCCTCGATATTTCCTCATCGCCCGGCGGGTCAGTGCCTTAAGCTTTTGCCTGGCCGGACTGTGTTTGAAATCAAGCTGCTTCGGACTGTGCTGACCCTCATCGGCACATCCGCCCAAATTATATCCCTTATTTCCCGTTCCGTCAAGAAAGACATTGAATTTCAGCCGCAAATTGAATTCATTTTGCAATATTTCGCAATGAATTGTCATTTTTCATTCACGGGATACGGAAAATCCGGAGTCCGCCCCATTACCCAAGTCAAAATTACCCAAAAATCAAAAAAGACCTTGCCAGCCCATCTTAAGCTGGCAAAGCCGATTCAGTTTTTTCGCTATCCCCCGTCATTTCGGCGGGAGATTTTTTTCACAACCGACGATTTTTTACTTCACAACCGTCTGGTACAGCGGCAGGTAGCTGATGTCATAGACCGCGTATCCGACGACCTTGTCCTTCTCCAAATTGCCGTACACGCTGCCCTTTTTGCTCAGCACCTGGGTGGGACGGTACACCACATGGGTTTCGCCATTCTCCGTCACGGTGTCCCGGACATACTCGGCAATGAAGTGCTCGCCGTTCTTTTCGTAGGTGAAGCGGGTGTAGCTCACATCCCCGTCCAGATAGGTGTGCTGCTTGACCTGTTTCGCATCAACGCCCACCTTCTCGGCAATCGTCTTGTTGAACGCCTGCTTGGCGCTATTCGGCACATACTCGGTGTACTCCGTTTCCAGAACGGGCAATTTCGCCGCAATGGGATGCTGGCTGTATGCCTCGGTGTGCTGCTCCACGATGTTCAGGGAAAGCTCGATGTTGTCGGTCACAACGAAGCCGTTGGCGATGGTGGCGATTCCCCCGTTCTCGGCAATCACCTGCGCCTGACGGGCGGTCAGGTAATCCTGGGCTTCCTGACGGTCGGTAAAGATTTTGCTGCCGACATTGAGGGTGGGCGAATTGGTCTTGACCACCTCAAACCCGTCCAGGCCGTTTTTCTGCGCCCATGCGATGGCCTGTTCCTCGGTGTAGTACTTGGGGGATTCCTTGGCGGTGGTCTTGGTGGTCTTGGTGGTCTTGGCGGTCTTCACTGTATCATCGACAAAGAGGGGTTCGCACACGGCTTCGAAAACCTGGTCTTCGGTGATGCAGAGGGGGGCGCACACAGCCTCAAAGGTTTCTTCCTCGGCATTTGCCACTCCGAGAGCGGCAATCAGCAGTGCCGAGATTGCGATGTTCCTCAAAATGTTCTTCTTCATGGCTTTATCCTCCTGAAATTGAATTTTCTTGTTTGTGACTCCGTGGTTTCCCTTGGAGTGGCTATAATATACTACAGATCGCCTTTTGATTAAATGCAATTAAAGTATAAGTTTCGTTTAATCTGCTTTTATTTTAAGTGCATTTTCGTTTAAAATAAAAAGGGCTTCCCCTTGCAATTGCGCCCGAAGTCCCTTATAATATGCATGTATTTCATCGGAATGGGAGGCCGTAGGATGACAACGCATGAACGGTTTGAAAGAATGTATGCGCATAAGGAAGCAGACCGGATTCCGATTCTTGACAGTCCCTGGAAGGAAACAATAGACCGCTGGTGTGCCGAGGGGATGCCCACAAGGGACTATGTTTCCTACTTTGGGCTTGACCGGGTTGCCACAATCAATGTGGACCATTCTCCCCGATATGAGAAAAGAATCATTGAGCAGACAGAGGATTATGTCATATACACGACCGAATGGGGCGCTACTTTGAAAAGCTGGACAAAGCACGGCTCTACCCCGGAATTCCTTGATTTCACCATAAGCTTATAAGATTGGGCTACCTAAAATGCAGCAATTTATGCGGACATTTATCAGGACATTTATGCGGACATTTATTCTTCCGGCAAATCCACATTCCAGCAGCCCTTCTTATTTGAACCTTCACGGTGAAGCCTTCCGCTTTACCGAAGTCCCTGCAGGATACGCCGCACCTGGCGCTCCCCAAGGTTCATGGAATCAGCCATTTGCTGAACCGTCATATCCGGGGTAGCCTGAAGCATCATCAGCAATTGTCCGGCAGGCGTATCAGGCTGGCTGATACCCTTTTGCCCTGCCCAGACATTTCGCAAGGCATCTTCTCGATTATATCTATGCGGTTTTCAATTTCAGCATAATTGTCTTTACCCGGATTCATGACTGTCCCCCACCAATCTAATCGGTGATTTTTAGTGTAATCCATATTTCGTTTAAGTATCTGAAAATCTGATCTCATCCAGAGGAAAATTTATTCAAACAAGGTTTGTATCCACTATGCTCTGCTCGCTTATTTGATAGCGATCTTCAGAAGCGCAGAATTTCAACTGCCGGGTCAGCCCTTTCGCAGTCAGAGTGACAGTCAATCCGTCATACTGCTTCGGAATCACCGGGCTGTTGCCATGAATGGTCAGGATATCATTCAGCAGAAGCGCCAGATAGATTCCGGGGCCGCTGGAATACAACCGCCAGCCGCCTTTTACCGGAACACTTCCTTGCATCACCTCGGCATATTTTTCCTCAAAGGATGCGCGGTCCGGCACATCGGCATCGGAGGAAGTGAAATACAGGTTACTCTGCCGGAGCATGGCATTCGGCACAGAAGCAGACAACAGCGGAGGGGTTACCTGCAAAAGAGCATTCCAGCAGTCCTCTGTCTTTCGGCATTTTGCCAAAGCACCTGTGTAGCGGATATGGGCGTGAACGTACTGCAAGCTAATCTCCCGGCCAACGTTGACCGCCTGTTCCGCACGCAGGAAAAATCGGCAGTTTCCTCCCGAATAGTGAGTAGGTCGACTCAAGAGCCTTGCGCCATCCGGAGCCAGCAAATGTTTCTTAATCAAGGCAAGATAGCTTTCCGCCCTCTCCGAATCAGCAAGGCCGGACAATATGGCTCTGGTATAGGGAATCAGCCGATAATGAATACCGGTTTTAGCATCATTCGGGAAAATCATGGGCAGAATACCGCCGTGCCCGTCTGTCAGACAAAAACCGGGAATCAGCGTATTGGTTGTCATTTGACCAAATCCATTTTGTAACCGCCGGGCAAGGGACTTGGCGCGTACTGCGATTTCATCAGGGAAGGAAGCGTTTGCAAACAGGTTGATCGTCTGATAGGCAAGCGCCTGGGTCCAGGTCGAAGCCATTCTGTCAGGAAGCTCGCGGTCTGCGGGCTGAAGCGTGTCATCCCAGTCTCCATTTCCATAGCGAAGGAAATCCGTTTCCGGAATAAAGCGGCCTTCGATCAAGGTGAAGGAGCGCTTCAGCAGATCCCTCAGGGGAGCTTGTTCAGCCTCATAGGCGGATGAGATGCTTTCCGACAGCAAATCCATGTCCCCTGTGCGATGCAGATAATCGCCCAGTGCCTTCAGCGGCCAAAGCACGATGTCGCCATGGCTTTCCCCCGCTCGGATTTCGGCATAGCGGTCAAACATAAACCACTGCGGCCAATCTCCATTTTGACATTGATGCTCAAAAACCCGAACCAGAAGCTTCCTTGCCAATGCAAAATGGCCGGTGGCCAGGATGAGTTCAAACGGACCCTGGCAAACATCGCGTGTTCCCCAGGCCGCGCCCCCGCTTTGCTCCAGCCCATGGGGAACGCAGAAATGAACCATGGCATTATGAAGAAACCAATAGACTGTATGATTGATTCGGGCGGCAGTTTTCTGATCCTGCGGTATCATGATCGAAATATCTTCGAGAAAATCACGGTAAGCGGCATGGTATTTTGCTTTTTCCACTTCAATAGGTTCTACCGGGCAAGAAGTCAGGCCGTAAAGGTCGCCGTGGAGCATTACTTCAAAATGATTTTGATCGCTGATTTCAAAGGTCAGCAGCGAATCATCGTGAACCTGCCCATCCCCAAAGAAGCATTCATCCCGATGAAGGATAAACGGGCAGCTTGGCTGAATCGAATAGGACAGCTGTTCATACTTGCAGAAAGTCTCTGCACCCATCCGAAGCACAACCGAATGCGCCGTGGAATGTAAATCAAAGGATTGGTCAAATTCCCGGTCCCCCATGACCAACTGCATGGTAAGCAAAAAATCGTACTTTTTACCCTGCATGCTTTGTATGGACCACTTCATTCCCGGCCCCGCTGCGCCCATCCAGACCTGCACGTCCAGTTCGTCATCCGGCAGTATGTAGACCCATTTTGCGCTATGGAAATCCATTTCAAATAAAGCCGGCATTCCGAGCTGAACCCACTTTTCATTTTGCCGAATCAGCAAACGGGTTCCGCTGAAGGGAAGCCAGTCGTAGCGCCCCCGGCTTACGCTGGTTAGTTTATGGAGGGAGGTGTTCCCGACCACTGTTTGGCAGGCGAAATTTCCGTACATGTAGGCCGTGGTCGTCAGCAAATTATCCGGAAGCTTTTCTGCATCAAACAGAGTGGTCAGAATGGTTCCGTGCGGGCGCTCGCAAAGCAGCTCCTTTCGCTGCAAAACAACGTGGCGATGATCGGGCAAAAAGAAGGACAGGAGATTTCCATCTGCATCCCGTTCCTCCAATTCGCGCTCGGGGTAACGTGAATATACCGCGGCCTCGGTCATTTCGGAGGAGGCATACACTGAAATGGGCTTCCTCATGGCGTGAGACCGCTTTGGGGCTTGGACAACCGCTTGTATTTTTTCAGTAAGCTGAAGTAACGAGGATAACTCCGGACGCTCGTTTGCCGAAAGAACCTCAGGATGATCCTCCTGATACAATGCAAAAAAAGAACAAGACCAGCTTCCCGCAAGCGGGATACGTTCTGTTTGCAAAGCAATGCAGGCAGACTCCCCCTGCAGCACGGTTCCGGGAAGTGCGCTTTTGCGGGCAGCCGGAATTCGGTTTAATCTGAAGGAATTCCCAAAGTACTGCGTTCCGTCAGTCGCAAAGGAAACGGCTTTCCCCTTCAGCATGCCCTGCCATAAGCAAGGATGCCGTCCTCCCTGGGGAAGATTCTGCCTGGAGGCAATCAGGAAACCGTTAGCCCCCTGATAGGCGTGATGTGCCAGATATTGGGCGGTATACAGTTCGTTGGTGCGCTGGGCAGCCATTTCCGCCAGACCGATATCCTGCAGATAGAGCAAGTCAAAGGCATCTGCCGCTCCTTGAAGATCTACCGTCCACAGCCACCCGTCCGAACCCGGCAAAAAGCACACCCGGGCTGAAAAAGAACCAAATTCGCTTCGATAGCACAGGCCTTCTTTACAGGCAAAAAGAGTATAATGGGCATCCCGCCCGGTAAGCGGATAAATCTCCATCTTATCGTTGCGATATACCCGCAGCACAATTTCCCCGATGCCTCCGTCTGCCGCGGCAGGAATCATGCTGTTTAACAGATCATAGCGAGCGGATACGATTCTGGAAATCATCCCGGAAGCATCTAACACATAGCAAATATTGCCTGTTTCAAAAGTAATCTGTTCCTTCATGTATCCGTCTCCTATCTGTCCGACTCTGCCCCGACTTCTTTTTGTTGCCATGCAAATGATTTTGCAAATATCCCGATTGACCGAAAGATTCGGCCAACCTTTGCCTTGTCTCCGATCCGGCATTCACGGAAAAGCATCTTCGTTATTTAAGGAAGTGCTGATTTAACTTGTTTGGACTTTTTTGAGAAATAATTCCTTTAAATGAGAGAAATTTGAAGCAATTTTGTATTTTAAATGATAAAATATGCCTTTTCAAGGAAGGGGTCTGGGGAAAACTCGCTTTTCGGCACAAAAAGCGTGGTTTCCCCAGGGATTAATCATCGTTTCCTTAACCAACCGCATCGGGCGAAATATAGCCTAAAAAGGGAATTACGGAGAGAGGTCGCCCTCTCTCCGCATCCCGAATGCAAAAGGAAATTAACGGTTGGCCGCCCATTCGGTGAGCTGACGCTGCACTTCTTCGATAACGGTATCAATACCGGCGAGCTTGAGCTGCTCACGGTAGCGTTCAACCGCACCTTCCACATCATCGCCGGCCTTGCCAAGCAGCAGCTGGATGCCCAGTTCGGCATTCACATCGCTAATGGCGGAAAGCTCGGTAGAGATGTTGGTGGTATCCAGATTGAAGCCGACATAGGGCTTGGTGTGAGAGGTCTTCGCCCATTCCGCCTTGTACTCATAACGGATGGGATCCTCGCTGGCCTGGGGACGGACAAAGGCATCATTGCTGAAAGCCCAGCCGCAGAAACCGAAATCAGCGCCTTCAATGCCAACTACGTTGCCATCTACGATCGTGTACTGTTCTCCTTCGATACCATTCTGGAACAGCATCCAGTATTCTTCATCGGTCAGAAGCTTTTCAATCACCTTTGCAGCCAGGGCAGGATGCTTGCTGGTGGCAGAAATGCCGGTGGCATCCTCAGCGCCGGTGCCGTTGATGACCTTGTCGTTATCCACGGCGGGAGACCACCAATTGGTCTTGACACCGCCCAGGTTGGCCTGTACATTGCCATAGTTGCCGGTCCAGTCTGCCATGTGGCTCAGGAAGCCCGCAGAAATACCGTTGTTCATGTTATCCTTGGCGCTGTTGGTAGCAGCCAGAATATCGGTGGACCAGAAGCCCTGGTCGGCCCAGCTCTTCATCAATTTGCAGAAATCCACAAATTCATCGGTGAAAACAGGGCTCAGAATGGTGGTGTAGTTCTCCAGAGATTCGCCTACCAGATACACAGAGCCGTTGTCGATGCCGGGAGCGGCAATCCAGCCCTTGGTGGAATCGGTAAACATCTGATACAGGGTGTATCCATCGCTGGCCGAGCCATTGATCGGATAAATATCCGTGTTGGCCTTCACATCAGCCATGTAGGCTTCCATGGTTTCCCAGGAGGTCACTTCAATTTCGCTCAGGTCGGTACGGTAGGCATAGCCCTTGGGGTTGCACACAAGGCTCATGCAGGGAACGGCATAAATGCTGCCCGGGTAAGAGGTGGGTGCCCAATCGGTGATGCCTT
>R19__coassemble_220_pt1 | contig 30835 bp, 22 predicted proteins | sample R19__metabat2_low_PE_041 | metagenome-assembled genome bin R19 | reverse complement strand
CCCCCGCCATGTCCGCCGCCGCCATGCCCGCCTCCACCAAAGCCTCCATGGGAAGAGGTGGAGTGGTGCACCTTGCGAATCAGATTTTTCCCCAGAAATACGGCGCCGCCCGTCACAATGGCAGTGGCCGCAAGGGACCTGATTTGCCTAGCGCGTTTTGCATTCCGGGCGCCTGCCAAGCAAAGAAACACAATCAGCACACCCAGCAGCACGGCAATCAGCACGGCGCTTATGTATTTCATCGGCCGCTTGATCGCCCCGCCCTGCAGCAATGCATAAATCTCCGCAAAGGCCTCGGCTGCACAGCCAGCGTAGTTTCCTCTGGACGCCATGCGGTACACATTATCCGTAATGGTGTCGCTGTCTGCGGAGGTAATGATATCCTTGAGTGAATTGCTATTGCGAATCACCAATTGTCTGGAGCCCATGTCAATGAGAAATACGGTCCAGCTTGCCTGAGAACCAAAGGTCTGCAGACCGTAATTCCAGGCATAGGTCATGTAATTTGTGCCGCTGCCTGTGGAAGTAACAAAGGCACAATTGGCGTATTCCGTCACAGACAGCATGGCACTTTTAATCTGTTCGATTTGCCGGCTGTCCGATATCAGACAGGCCGCATCATCATACACCGCCCTGAAGCCCGCCTGGCTTACACCGATTTCCTCTGCCTGTACCGATTGCGCCGAAAAAATCATAAGCAGCAGACAAAGCCATGCAATGCAGCATTTACGCATCACCCTCGCCCCCCTTATGCGTATCAAAAACCGGAATCGGGGAAGAGCAAAGCCGGTGATAGACCCGAATCATATCCATCTCGCAAAGAATGCCCATCAGAAGCATCACAACGCATAATCCATACAGCAGCAAGTCATACGGAAGGCGAAGAACAAGCACGGCCAGCCCCGCACATTCAAGCAACAAAGCAGGAATTTTGAAACGGAACGAGGGACAGATACACATCGCAACAGCCGAGGCGCCCGCGGCCACCATGCACAGGTACTCCCTGGTCAGCAATTGATTGACCCAAAGGAAAAATACAAAGGCAAAGGCCAGCCCCGTAATGTGAACATAATTCAATCGACCTACCCGGATTTTGCCCGAAAAAAGCTTTGATTTATGCGGGGTTGCCGACCCATCCCCCTTTTTCAGCCGATCCTGCTCCCCCTCCCGCCACAGGCATTTCCTTGTTTCCCTTCCGCAAAGGCAGGCAATGACCACAAGGGATACCGAAGCCACCGCAACGGCGATCTCCGGCTTCAGTGTCAAATTCAGCAAAAACGCCAGTACAATGAAAAGTGCAGCCGCAACCAGGCAGGACAGCATGAAAAGCTTTCCCTTGTTGATGGGCAAATCAGAGGTAACCCGCCCGGTGGCACCGTTTACCATGGCATAATAAACCCGGTCATTGGAGCGAACAGATAAAAACCAAACAGGCAGGAATACAATCTCCTGACCGGTCTTGCAGGAGCATGCCAGAGCCTTTTTTTCCACATCGGCCTGCTGCACGGCAGAAGGCTGGGCATTGACGGATTGATAAAAGGATTGGGCGGCCTCCTCAGCATTTTTCTGCAGCACATCCTCCAGATAGGTCTCCGGGGAAACATCGGGAACATCGGCATAAAACCCGGCCAGATAGGCAGGGGTAAACGGCCTGGAATCAGCCCTTGAAAATTCATTGATCCGCTGACAATGGTCATCGGGAAATGCAACGGACAAATCACGAAGCTGCCAGTCATTCCGCGCATCCACCTGCGCCATGGCCCGGTAGGTATACTCAGTCTCTCCCCTGGTTTCGGTTATTTCTCCCGTCAGCGTCCCATGGGTTTCCGTCCGATAATTGCAAAAAGGAATGTAGATTGCCCGGAAGCTTTCCATCAATGCATTCTTCGTCAGCGCAGTATCCACAAAGGGTGTGGAGTTCAGATATTCAAAGAAATTCTGCACGCACTGCTCCTTGGTGATTTTGAAGGGAATAATCCGGTCAGGGCGTACCTGATGGGTAATGCGTTCGGTCAATGCGACCGAGCTTCCGCAGAAGCTGCAGAACGTGGCCGCAGAGGTGTCTACGGTAAACAGGCTGCCTCCGCAGTTGGGGCAGGTATAGGTATACCCCTCCATACCATTTTCCGCTGAGGATGGGCTTAGCTTCTCAGCCTCAGCAATCGGCAGCAGCGTTTCACAGTGCTCGCATTTCATTGAACCTGTTTCAATATGATAGCGAAGCTGACCTCCGCATTCCGGGCAATGATACAAAACCCATTCTCCTTTTTTGCGCAGCATATTTCGCCGGATTTCTTGCGCTCCGGCAAAATCATTATACATCTTTTTGGCAAAAAAGAAAAGGGGGTTTTTGTAACGAAGCCTTTCTTAGCCCACAAATCATCGGTTTTTACATCCATGAAGAATATAACTTTTTCCTTAAAAAAAATTCATTCATTCGTAAAATCTGTTTGGGAACGAATATGATATAATACTTCCTGCAAAGGGGGAAGGATTCATTTGGCTAAGCTATATTTCCGTTACGGTGCAATGGGCTCAAGCAAAACGGCAAATGCCATTATGGTGCAATATAATTACGCGGAACGGGGACAAAAGGCATTGATGCTCAAGCCCTGCCTGGATAACCGGGACGGCGAGCGGATGGTCGGCTCACGCTCGGGGCTGCAGGCGCCCTGTATGTATGTGGAAGAGCTGGACAGCATCAATGTGCGGGATTATGACTGCATCATTGTGGACGAGGCACAATTTTTGACGAAAGAGCAGGTTCAAAAGCTGGTTCATATCGTCGATGATGAGCATATTGCTGTCGTGGCCTACGGCCTGAGGACGGATTTTCGCGGGGAATTGTTTGAAGGGAGCAAGTGGCTCCTGGCATGGGCGGACTCCATTGAGGAGGTCAAGACCATCTGCTGGTGCGGCCATAAGGCCACATTCAATGCCCGCCTGTCGGGCGGTAAGGTGATCAAAACAGGCGAACAGGTCGTTCTGGGCGGAAATGAAAGCTATACCAGCCTGTGCAGACATCATTGGCAGACGGGTGAATTGGGTGAAAAAAAGGATTGATTGGCTCATATGATAAAATCAGCCGGATGGCATACATGCTGTCCGGCTTTTTGTAGGGCAGAATGCTTTGAATAGCAAGTCCTCACACCCATATTCTGACAAAATCATTGTGTACGAAACGAAAAAATAAGCAGTAACCTCCTAAATTCCGGTTGTCTATTTCAAAGAAAGTGCTGAATAATTCCCGTTCATCTGGCTTATCGATTCCGCTGGTTCTTTGAAATCAAGACTTCTGAAATTATTCATCTGCCACGCGTCGATTTAATCAGCGTTTCCAAAAGATCATAAAATCTTTGTAACGACGTAATTAGGTTGACATTTTATAAAGCATGGCGATACGATTCAAGGCTCGTGACTGATGTACTGAACGCTCTCCGATACTGTGGAAGCCAAGAACATAGTGATGCTCTGTTGGTTGGCTTAATTGTGTTCACGATAATTTCTTGATGACTGTTCTTGACCAAGGGGCAAAATAAAATACTCGGCAGAAGATATGCTGAAATTGACAAAAAGCATCTATAAAATCGTCTCTGCGGTTGGACGGTATACCATTTCAGTGCTTCAAACAAAAACCCAAGAGTTGCTTGATCTCTTGGGCATAGAATTGGCTATTACATGATTTTTGAGGTTCGGTTTTATAATCGCCGGTTGTCAGCAGATCGCACTTCTGCAGATATGCTTGTCATCCGTTAATGGGTCAGGAAAAACATCAGAGCAAACAAGGCGGCGACAAACCATGTGGGGGGTGTTATTTCACGGGCTTTCCCGGTCAGCACCCGTATCGCAATAAAGGTCACCAGTCCAAAGGCAATGCCGTAGGACACATTATAGGTAAATGGCATCATGGCAACCGTCATGAAGGCGGGCAGGGCGCATGCCGGGTCGCTCCATTCAATTTCCGTGACGCTGCGCATCATAAGCACGCCCACCCAAACCAAAGCGGCGGCATAGGCGCAGGTCGGAATCAGTGCGGCAACCGGCGCAAGAAACATGGCAATAAAGAACATGATGGCCGTAACCATCGCCGCCAGGCCCGTTCGTCCGCCCGCCGCCACACCGGATGAGGCTTCCACAAAGGTTGTGACGGTTGATGTGCCGCATACAGAGCCAACGCAGGTGGCAATCGCATCGGCAAGCATCGCCCGATCCATGGCCGGAACCTGTTCATTCCCATCTTGATCCTTCACCAGCAGTCCGCCCGCTTTGCATGCGCCAAAGAGTGTGCCCATGGTATCAAACATATCCACCATGCAAAATGCAAGCGCCGTCGTGCAAAAGCCAAGAATCAGCGAACCCATGCTGTGTGTTTCCAGATAAGCAGAAAAATCAAAGCCGTGAATGAACACCTGACCGAAGGATTGCGCGCCGAATTCCTGAAATGCAGCAAGGGGATCCAATGTTCCAAGAGAAAGAGAGGCATAAAAGTCCGGAACTGTAAGTCCCAGCAAATAATACAGAGCAGCGCCGCCCAGAATGCTCCACAAAATGGCGCCCTTCACGCCGCGCTTGGTCAGGGATGCGATGAGAACAATGGTCAAAATGGTCACCAGCATGGGCATGATGCTGCCCCAGGTTGCGCTTCCGAGCAAATTAAAGGAGGCCAGTGTAACGCAGGTGGACGAATCTGCCACAACAATCCCTGCGTCCTGCAATCCCAGGAAGGCGATAAACAGTCCGATGCCCGCTGAGATTGCCGTTTTGACCGTCTGGGGAATTGCATCAAACAGCAACCGGCGAAGACCCGTTACAGTCAAAAGCACAAACAGCAGACCATCTACAAGCACAAATACCAGCGCATTGGCATAGGAAAAGCCAAGTGAAAAGCAAGCCGTATAGACAAAAAATGCGTTCAGCCCCATACCGGGCGCCTGAGCCAGGGGCAAATTGGCAAGCAAGCCGATCAATATCGTCCCCGCAACAGCCGAAATCGCTGTGGCGATGTAAACCGCGCCATAGCTTACCCCATCAAGCTCTGCAAACATGCCGGGATTGATAAACAGAATGTATGCCATTGCGGTAAAGGTGGTCAATCCGGCGATAATTTCAGCCCGGACATTGGATCCGCGAGCTTTTAAGTGAAACAAGTCTTTCATCGGGGGTCTCCTTTCAGGGAATAGTTTTTCTGACTTCTATTCAAAACCAGGAGTCACCTGCCTCATTCCCCTTCGTTTGAATGATACCACAAAATCCGCCTGAATGCTATAGTAAATTTCAGAAAATTCCGGAAATATCATTTATGTATCCCCGGCAGAGGTAATGTTCTTTGTGAAATGATCTGTATTAAACGCAGGAACACCATGCTCCCTTCAAATCTGCCCGCCGGATTCGAACCGGCTTATTCCATTTACGGCATAAATATAAAAAATGAAATGATTTTTCCCTTGCATCTTTTTTTCTCCGGGTGTATAATATCAGGCAGAAGGCAGAGGGTTCTGCCTGAATTAAAAATGGAAGGCGAGGTTGTTCGTATGAAAAATGGATCTTGCAAGAAAAGAAAGCCGCTCATCCTGCTTTGCATTTCGCTTGCAATCATCATTGCTGCCAGTGCAGGAGCAAGTCTGGTTCAATCAGACAGCGGGAAAACCACAATCACCCGGGTTAGCTTTGATACGGCTAACGGCACGATGAGCGGTCTTTTGTACATGCCTCAGGGTGCCTCAGCCAGCAGTCCGCGCCCGGCGGTAGTGGTCACCCACGGCTATTTGAACTCCGCAGAAATGCAGGATGCCAATGCGATTGAATTAAGCCGCAGAGGATACGTAGTGCTGGCTATGGACATGTATGATCATGGTCATTCCAATCTGAATGAAGATGCGTACATGGTGGATAGCCTCGGCTCCTTCCTGGGTTGCTGGATGCCCTTCTGGATTAATTCTCAGTATGATGCTGCTTCCTGGCTATACGAGCAGGATTATGTGCTCAAGGACGAAGCGGGCAACGGAATCATTGGCGTAACCGGTCACTCGATGGGCGGTTTTTCCAGTGCTTTAGCGCTGGCCTTTGATGAAATGTATTATCCGCAGACCGGTGTGCGCAAGATTTACTGCGGTCTGACGGAGGGCTCGGATTTCTCCTATACCGCCTTTGCCGGTGTGGATGCGGCCACAGCGGACAGCCTGGGCGGCGGACGCACAATGGGCAAGGTTGCAGCCCAGTATGATGAGTTCTTCTTCAATGCGGTAGAAGGCGGGACCGTACGCCTTAAGAATTATGTAGCGACCGAGGAAGCTAAAACCTGGCTGCAGCAGGAAAATCCCGAAGCAGGTGTCTGGTATGATACCTCGGACGGCGGCCGCCGCATTATCTACCAGCCCGCAGAAACCCATCCGTGGAACCATTTCTCCACAACCACGACTGCCAGTGCAGTAGAATTCTACACGGAAGCTTTTAAGGACTATAGTGACGGGATCACCGCCATTTCGTCCGACAATCAGGTATGGCAGTGGAAGGAAGCGCTGGAGTTTGTTGCTTTGATCGGATTTGTGATGCTGATCATTGCGCTGGCTTCCCTGCTTGCTGAATTGCCCTTCTTCCGCCTCGCAAAAACCGACATGTCTGCACCTGCTCCCAAGGCTAAGGGAATCAAGGCCATCCTCACGCCCATCATTCTGGTGGTTCTGATCATTTTCATGGCCGGCCTGTATTCTCCTGTCTCTGACAGCGATGTGTCCAGTCCCTGGATGTGGGCGCTGTTCGTTGTGGGCATTCTCACCGCTCTTGCAGGCGTGTATGGCATCGTCATGTTCCTCATTCAGAAGAAAACGACGCTGGTGGCGGGCATTCTTGCCATCGTAAGCGGTGTTTTCATGGCCATTTGCGCCAAAACCCCTCTGTTCTCCGACGGTCTGAAATGGGTCTGCCCCGGCGTCAATCCCGTGGCCTATTGGACGGTGGTTTGCGCTCTGATTGTACTGGCAGCCCTCTCTGTCATGTATCTCTTTGGTCTTGGGGGAAAAGATTCCACAAGCTATGGCATTACCCTGAAGGGATTGCCGGTAGGCTTGCTCAATGCAATCATTACCGTAGCCGTAGCTTATGGCGTGCTCTTCGCAATAGATGCTCTGTTCAAGACCGACTTCCGCATCTGGGTTTATGCCTACAAGACATTTGATGCCAATATAATCCCTGCCATAGTCAAATATCTGCCGGCTTTCCTGCTGTTCTATATCCTGAGCGCCGTTTCCATTTATATCAATACCAACAAGGTACACCTGGGCGGAGTGAAGGGATACCTGTGTGCAATTGGGTTGAATGCCGGCGATGCCATTCTGTGGCTTGCCCTGCAATACGGCATCCTGTTTGCCACCGGTACTGCAATGATCCCCGGTGCTGCCTTAAGCGGAATCGTCCTTGTAGCCACTGCATGCACGCTGGTAACAACGGCGGTCATCACCCGGGCGCTGTACAAACGTTGCGGCAATATTTGGACACCCGCATTCATCAATGGTCTGCTGGTGACAATTATGACGGTTGCCAATACAACGGTATTCTTCAAGTAAAGCAAATCTTTCCATATAAAATGGGGTTTCCGCAAAGGCGGAGACCCCATTTTCTGACCGGGTATCAGACAAGTATCAGATGAGAAACATTTTTTATGAGTGCCTTCAGTCAAGGGCTCACTCAAAATGCCTGAAAAGTCAGCTGTCATTTTCAAAATCGTCAACAAAAAAGGTCTTTTCAAGACTATTTCAGATCTTTTCTTAGCATAACAAACTGGTCGGTGCGATATTCCTCGGCAAAGCCGCATTTCATGAAAAGAGAAATCGATGGATTATCGATGGCAATATCATCATGAAGCGCAGTGATTCCGCTTTTCCTGGCTTCATCGCATAATAGTTCCAGGGCAGCCCTTCCATAGCCGTGATGGCGAAATTTGGAATGAATGATCACATCAATCAGCCACAAATCCCGTTCCTTATCATAATGCCATGCCGCCTCGCCGACATAATCGTGGCCGTTATTGACTGCGACATATCGGTAGAAGCGTTCTGCGGAGGCACTGGCAACCCAGCGGTCATACCAGCCCTGCCATCTGTCCCTTGAAAATTGAATCGTTCCGCCCCAGGCATGGTTGTAGCTCATGGTTTCCTGGTCAGCTAAAAGCTGCCGGCGAAACCACAAATCATCAATTTGCGGCCTATAAAAGCTGATCATCCGATTACCTCCCCTATGATTCGGCCATAACAATCCGAAATTGACGATGCCGTTTCATTTGGGTATGCGCATAAAAAGGTGGTCTGCATCCGCCCCCGCTTTATAGGCGCCGTTTTTTATCATCACCCTTTGGGATGCGATGTGCTCCTTGTTTACATGAAGATAAATCTCATCCTCCGGTATAATTTGTTTGGCGATGGCAATGGTGAATGCAAGCCCTATCGTTCCGTATCCCTTGCCTCTCAGCTCTTTTTTCACGCCGTACCCTATGTGTCCGCCGCCGTGCCTCAGGGCATCGGTCAGATAATGCCGTATGCGGAATTCGCCCACCAGCTTATTTTCGTCCCACAGGTAATAAATGGATTCGGGGACAAACCACTCCGGCATATCCACAGGATGCTCGTATGACATCAATTCGGGCAATACGCAATCGATATATTTTTCGTATGATACGCCGTGATAGGGGTTTGTAAAGCCGTTTTCATCCTCTGGCAGGGATGTTGTAAATTCCCATTGGGCAGCAGCATCCCGGGTATTGATTTTCCGCAGCTCCATGACGATTCCCTCCTATACTTTGGTATTTTTTCTCATCGCCGATGACCTGTGCAAAATTTGAACAGGCTGAATTTTCATTCAATCCCTTTGGCAAAGCTTTTCCCCAATCAGCGTTTCCCGAAAAACCGTTTCATAAAATCGCCTTTCCCTCCGGCAATACAGACAGTTATATCATAGTCAAAATTTCCTTGCCCGTCAAGATCAAAATTTTGTTACCCGGTGCTTTGCCCTTTGTTTCAATTGTAAAATCTGTTTGCAATATTAAAAATCCCGTGTTATACTGTTTGTGAAGCGGAATGGAAGGTTTATCTTGAATTGATCCCATCCTGTTTTCACAGGGATTCCCATCGATTGGAAAACCATGTTCCCGCAAAAAAGGAGGCATTTTATGAAAAAATTGATTCTGTTTTTGCTTATCCTTTCCTGTCTGATGACAGCTTTTTCTGCAATTGCGCAGACCACCCTCACCGTCACAGCCACAGGCGAAACCCAGGTCAGCGCAACGATCGCGGTGGTCACATTGGGCGTTACCGTCCGGGATCAGGATGTATCCTTGGCCCAGCAAACAGTGAATACACGGATTGCAAGCATCCGGGAAGCGCTTATTGCGTTCGGGCTGCAGGAGGACTGCATCAATACAAACTACATCAATATTTACGCCATTTACGATTACGAAAATGATCAGGAGCAAATCAGGGCATACAGCGCTGTCTCCTCTCTCAGCATCAAGGTAACGGATATCGACAAGGTGGGCGGGGTGATTGATACGGCATTTGCCGCCGGAGCCAATACCCTGGAGGGCATTTCCTTCTCGGCGGGAGATACCGGTGAGGCGCAGGCAGAATCATTGAGAAAGGCAGTGGAGTCCGCAAAAATGAAGGCCGAGGTATTGGCCACAGCCAGCGGCCTCACCATTGTGGGCATCGACACCATCACCGAAAACAGCACATACAGCTATGACAACACCTATGGCAACTTTTCTGCCGAAATGGCCGCCGCAGAATCGGACAAAAGCAGCGGAAGCACCGTCGTTCAGGCTGCCAAGGTGATTGTTTCGGCAACCATTACGATTGTCTTTTCGGCGGAATAAGCTGCGCCGGAAAAATCGAATGTCCTAAAACGCCGCAGGGAGGAAATCATATGAAAAAAGCGTTGATTCTGGTTTTATCGCTCCTGATCCTTGTGCAGACGATAGCACTGGGCGAGACCGGGAGAATCATTCTGCTAACCGACTATTGCCAGATTGGCTGGGGCGAAAGCTATACCCTGGGGGCCGTGGATGAGCAGGGCAATCTGTATGTCCTTTCTTCAGACAGCTGGCAGGACATTCCCTTTTCGGATGATGCCTTTCCGGAATGGGTGCAAAGCAGTGCTGACCTGCAGCAGGTGGGCACACTGGCCTCTCAGGATTTATTTGATTTGAAAGGCATGGTGGCGGCCGTTCAAGCCCAGGAAGTCACCTACACATCTGCGGCCTGCGATGCCGGCTGCCAGCGAAGCTATGCATACCGCTATGACCGCAATGGTCAGGCCGAGGCCATTCTGCTGGGTGTATCGGGGGACGAGGTATTTGAAAACACTGACCCGGCAGCCCAGGCATTGTACAGCTTTCTGCGCAAATCCTTCCCCGATGTCACCTCATTCGACGGTCAGCCCGGTATGTCCCCGGCAGGCTTTCAGCCCGTTCCCCTGATGACCTTTGCCGGGTATGCGCAAATTACCCGGGAGGGGTTGTCCCTGACTGCCTGGTACAACGATTGCGAATCCGGCTTACAGCAAATCAATCCCGCGCTGACAATGGATGAGTTGATGAGCATGACCGTTACCGGGAAAAAGAATTGCAATTCCGTCACCGGCAACACGGTGATTTACCGTTTGACTGATTCAGAGGGAAATGATATCGCCAAGTTCGAATTTTATAAAGAATTGCTTGTCATGCCGGATGGGATGTATACCGTGCAATAGAATACTGCAAGCGCCATGCATTTGCGAAACCAAAAGGCAGCGGACCCGGCCGATTTTGAAATTTCCTGTGGCATTCCGGTGAATTTTGTGGTATCATTATGCAGGGTCATCTACGAAGCGCTTCAGCAACCCTTTTTGCATTCCCACCGTATCGGATTTTCGAATGACTTTCAACGAGCTTTTGTGAGCTCTGTTTTGCACCATCCATATCCGTCCTGTAAGGTAAGGCCGGATGAACTGACCATATTACAAATAGAAAAGGCGGTCAAGCTATGATTTACAGAACTATCCCCCATACGGGAGACAAAATCAGCATCATCGGCATGGGTTCCGGCGTTGTGGGCGAGCAGAAGGAAGCGGACATCATCGCAACCGTGCGCTATGCCGCGGAAAACGGAATCAATTATTTTGATATGGCAGGCGGTCACGCAAGTATTTTCCCGGCCTACGGAAAGGCACTCGCCGATTGCCGCAAGGATGTTCTTTTGCAGGTACATTTCGGAGCGGATTATACAAGCGGTCAGTATGGCTGGAATCTGACACTTGACGGCGTGAAAAAATCCGTCGCATGGCAGTTGAAGCATCTGCAGACCGATTATATCGATTTCGGCTTTATGCACTGCCTTGATGAGGAAAAAGACCTGAGCACCTATCTGGCAAACGGTGTATTGGATTATATTCTGGAGCTGAAAAAGCAGGGCGTTGTCCGTCACATCGGTCTTTCCACCCATTCGCCCGCCATGGCCAATAAGGTGCTGGATATGAGCATCATCGATATGCTGATGTTCTCCATCAACCCCATGTACGACTACGGGCAGGGCGATTATGCCATGGGCGGCGGCAACGAGCGGTACGGGCTTTACTGCCGCTGTGAAAAAGAGGGCGTGGGCATCTCCGTTATGAAGCCCTTTAACGGCGGACTGCTGCTTGACGGTGCAAAATCCCCCTTCAAAAGGGCGCTGACGCCCGTTCAGTGTCTGCAATACGCCCTGGACCGTCCCGGGGTGCTGACGGTCATGCAGGGCGCAGGGAATATTGCTCAGCTCAAGGAAAATCTTGCTTATCTCACAGCGACTGACGATGAAAAGGATTATTCCATCATCGGCTCTTTCACCCCGGAGGAAACCACCGGTAAATGCGTTTACTGCAAGCATTGCCACCCCTGCCCTGCAGGATTGGACATCGGTCTGATCAACAAATACTATGACCTTGCAAGGCTGGGCGATGATCTTGCGAAGGAACATTATCTCACCCTGGAAAAGACCGCCTCGGACTGCATCGGCTGCGGACATTGCGATAGCCGCTGTCCTTTCCATGTAGAACAGTCATCCAGGATGCAGGAAATCAAGGAATATTTTGGCAAGTAAGAAGCTGCAGCAAAATTCACTCGCAGCCCCTGCTCATTGAATCAGCGTTTTCGAAAAGCTTTTTAATACAATGTTCTATAGAAGGTTATAGAATCAGGAGGCATATTTATGAAGAAGTCAGCAAAATGGATGGTCACTGTTTTTCTTGCGCTGCTTATGCTCTGGGCGCTGCCGTGCGCTGCCTGTGCGGAGCAGGCAATTACGCTCGAGGACATCGCCGAAATAAACGGCCTGGACGTATCAGAGCTTAACATCTGCCGCAATGATGAGGGCAATATAACATTCATCGGCAACCAATTCACCAAGCTTACAATCCAGTCCAAGGAGGATGAGAACTGGGATTTGGTCGTCAGCGGCATTGCCGGGCTGATCGGCGGCAAGGCGGACGATGAGTATTTGCTCATGAAGGAAACCCAAAGCCCCGTGACCGGCGCCGTTTATTATACGGTATCGGCAACCGAAAGGATCACCATTGACGGCATCGAGACCCTGTCGGCTGCCTGCAACCGGCAGTTTACGATGGCATTTGACAAAGACGGGAATGCCATCAGCGTAAGCAGTGCATTGTACGAGGAGCCTGTCAGCTATGCAGGCGAAGCGATCACCAGGGCGGAAGCGGCGGAATACATCCAGTCCGAGTTGATTTCCCAGGTTCCCGGCATGCAGCTTCTGGAGGACACATTTACGCTCATATACTGGCAGTCCGAAACGCTGGCCGGCCTCTACGGCGGAAGCTGCGCCCCCTGCTGGGGGGTATATGCGGACCAGAGCGCCTGCTCTGATGTGCCGTACAGATTCATTGTAGTACCGGCCTTGAGATCGACCTACTACGAGGCCTTTGGTGTGGATACCCTGAACATCCTGTTCACAGTGGATACACAGGAAATGGATTATGCGCAGCGCTACAGCCAGAGTCCCGGCGTGTATGCGTCCGCAGAATTTTTCGATGATTTTGAGGATGCGGGCGAATATACCTATGTTCTGGATATGTCCTTGCTTGCAGCCTCCACCTATGCGGAAACCTGTCCCTATATCGGGGAGGAAACCATCGAAGTAACCGTTCCCGTCATGCAATGCAAATCAAACGGGAAATATTATCTGGGAGATGTCAACCGCCTGATTGTTGTCTCCAATTTTGCCGATTATTCGAACAACTCGGCACCGGCTAATCTGCCCTGTACGGAGACTCCCGAGGATGTAAACAGCTGGCATTTTGAAATGCAGACGGACGAAGCAACGGGAACAGAGTACTTTTTCGATCCGGCCTTTGTTATTTCGTCCTACGCGACCCTGGTGAATACCTATGATGTCTATAACGGTCTGTACGGGTACAAGGGGGTCAATCTTTACGGCATGCCCACCTGTCTGTGCGTTTATTATTACAGCCAGGAAGAGTATCCGGATGATATAAGCGAATTTGACATCAATGCACAGTGCGCGAAGGAAGAGGTGGAATGGGAAATATTCCGGGTAAGCCCGACCTTCTGCGGATATCTTGAGCCCGATGTAATGGCGCATGAATATGGGCACGGCATTAACGGCGATATTGCTTACTGTGATTATAAAAACGAAACCGGCGCCGTGATCGAGGCCTACGGGGATATTCTCGGAAAGCTCTCCACCATGATTTATTACGGCGAAGAAACCGATACATGGAATATGTCCGGAAAGTATTCGCCTGTGATGAGATGTATGTCTGATCCTATCTCCTTTAACCAGCCCATGCTGTATAACGGAACAAATTATATCCCCGCAATCCCGGATGTGCTTGCGAATCTGGGGGTTGCCGATACAGGCGGCGTGCATACAAACAACTCCGTGCCGTCTTATGTGTGCTATCTGATGGCAAATTCGGGGGATGCTTCAGACCTTACCCTGAAGGAAACGCTGGATGTATGGCTGGAGGCTCTTTATTCCATCAAAACCTCCACCCGGTTTAACGAGCTTGGGCATTATCTGGTGTGCGCATCGGAGCATGTCGGCCTTTCTGAGGAAAAGCAAAGCCATGTCTATGATATTTTGAATACCTGCGGTTTCCTGGAAGACGATACGGAAATAAACAAGCTGATTGCCGAGGAAGAAAGCAACAGCTACCTGTTTACCATCGATGAAAGCGCATGCGCCGCTGCGATGTATGAGGCAGCCGTCTATATAGGCGGAGGCGCGGGAAACGTCGGCGCAACAACGGAGGGCGTTTTAAGCGTTCACGTATCCCCCACCCTGTCGGGAGATGTTTATTTCCAGCTTTATGTTTTGCATGACGGCACTGCAGATGAACTGGTCGTTTTGCCGTTTGCCGAAACAGAGGGCAATGAATATACGCTTGTGCTCAAGGAAAGATACATTGCTGCGGGTGAAACGATTCCCTATGATGAAGGAGACACGCCCACGGTAGACGGGGTTGATCAGGATACGGTCGTGAGTGAGCCCGGCATGTTCTTCATCACAGCAGACAATGAGACAAGCAAGCCGGGCGAACAGATTCTTTACATTGTATGCGCCGAATGAGCCGCCAGACGGAAGGCAAGCCCACAGCACAGGAGGAAGCCCATATGCTTAAAGACCCGCGATTGCTGATCGGAGATGCAATGTCGGCCTATCGTGATCCCGCCGCAATCTTTCATGAGGGTGTTTTTCACTTGTACTATACCTTCGTGGACAATCAGCCGGATGGTCCCTGGATGTATGTGGCCGAAAGCACAAGCACAAATTTTGAGGATTGGACACCCCCCAGATTGCTGACACCCAGGGATCATTCGCTCAACTATTCCAGCCCGGGCAACATCGTGCACGACGGCGAGGATTGGGTCATCTGCTTTCAGACCTATTGCCGGGAAAACGGTGAAAAATACGGCAACGAGAACTGCAGGCTCTACACCATGCGCTCAAAAAATTTGATTGACTGGAGCGAGCCGACCCTTTTGCGGGTAAAGGGAGATGTGCCTTTTGAAAAAATGGGCCGGATGATTGATCCCTTTTTGATCAAAAAAGAGAAGGAATGGTGGTGCTTTTTCAAGCAAAACGGCATCAGCTATTCCAAAAGCAGCGATCTGATTCACTGGCAGTTTGTCGGGCATACCGAAGCAGGTGAAAATCCCTGCATTATCCGGCACGGCAATGGCTACCGGATGTTCTCAAGCCCCTATAACGGCATCAGGGTGATGGACAGCACGGATTTGGTTACCTGGCACAGGGTCTCGGAGGATCTGACGCTGGGTCAGTCCGGATGGGATTGGGCAAGGAACGGCCGATTGACCGCCGCATTCGTCATGGAAAACAGCGCTTTGCCCGATTTGCCCCGGTATATCATGTTCTTTCATGCAACCGTTCTGGATGAAGAAAAAACCTTTGATAACGATGCCTCCATTGCCGTGGCATTCAGCCATGACCTGGAAACATGGTTCTGGCCGGGCAAGGGCTGAACAACCGCACATTTTAAAGAAACCGCTGATGAAATGAACCGGCACTGCTGCCAATGATTTCGATGCAACTCTGACTGCAAAATTCGCCAGGTTATCTGGACGCAAACCGAGAATTTTGCGGAAAACAGATGCGCATGAGTCTTTGCAGACTGTGCCGCCGAATGAATCAGCGGTTTCTTTGTATTCAATTTGCTTCTATATTTTTCTCTCAATGAGCAATGCACAGCCCCGCGGCGTTGCGTTTCATCCCCGGATTGAGCGATCGCCCAGCCTTTGGCGGTATTCTCTCGGGGTCATCCCCTCGATGCGGCGGAAGGCCTCGGTAAAGCGGGTGGTGGACGGGAAGCCCACCTCTGTGCTGATGCGGGCAATGCTGATTTGTCTGTCGGACAAAAGCGCACAGGCTCGCTGAATCCGGGTGGCGTTCAGAAAAGCAATCACGCTGAGTCCGGTTACTTCCTTGAATGTGTGGGACAGATAGTATTTGCTGATGAAGAAGCGGGCGCTCAGTTCATCCAGAGAATTGATGGTATCAAAATGCTGGCTGATGTATTCGGCAATCTCATACACCTTCTGATGCTTGCCCGAACAAAGCGCGCTCTGATCCGTGCCAAGCAAAAGAAAGCGCTGTATATTCAGCAGAATTTTGAATGTATTACAGGCAATTTCTTCCTCAAAGCCATAGGGCTTGTCGGTATTCAAATGATAAATTTCCTCAAACAGGGAACGAATGGGGGCGGAATAAGCGCTGTCTGGGGGGATGACGATGGCCGTGCGGCTTTGCAGATAATCAAAGGAAACCATCGGATAGGCGGCGGCCAGTTCGGAAAAGAAAGCCGGGTCAACCTCCAGCAGCATCCGTGCATGGCTGTGCTGCCCGGCGGCGGATGTTTTGTGAATGCGGTTGGAACAAACCACCATCACCGAGCCCTCGGTCAAATGATAGGTGCGGTTCTCCACAAAATATAACCTTTCGCCCTGGGTCAGATAGTAGATTTCCAAATCCCTGTGCACCTCATTGGAAACCAGATAGCAGCCTTCCCTTTTTTCCTGACGGAACTGAATGTAACGCATCGCAACCTCTCACCAAATCCACCTAATCTCAGCCATTCATGGCAATAACTTATTATAAAATGGAAAAATTGCTTTGTCAAACCGAAAAATGCCGTTTTATTGCTTTTCTATGGTTGAAATTGTGAACTAGATCTGTTATGGAAGCTTGATTTCGAATGATTAAGCAATTTCAGCTTAAAATCATGGAAAAAAGAGCAAGAAACAGTAACCTTTTGGAGGAAAAATAGGGTATACTATGCACAGCGTTTATCCGCTGCTTTTTAGTGTGACTAAAGGAGGATGTCCTATGAAGATTGTAATCAGCAAAACCCCGGAATCTCTTGGTATGAGAGCGGCTGAGGAAACCGCTGCCCTGATCAAGGCAGGCATTGAAAAAGATGGCATTGCCCGGATTATTCTGTCCACGGGAGCCAGCCAGTTCACCACATTGGAGGCTTTGACCGCCCGCAATGATATCGACTGGCAAAAGGTTGAGATGTTCCATTTGGATGAGTATGTGAATCTGCCCATCACCCATCCTGCTTCCTTCCGCAAATATCTGCAGGAGCGTTTTGTGGACAAGACAGGCATTCGCATGGTGCATTTTGTGGACGGCACGAAGGAATGCATCGAGGTGCTGGGAAAGGAACTGGACAAGGCGCCCATCCATGTCGGACTGATTGGCATCGGGCAAAACAGCCATATCGCCTTTAACGATCCGCCGGCCGACTTTGATACCCAGGATCCCTATCTGATCGTCAATCTGGATCCCGTTTGCCGGGGGCAGCAGGTGCACGAGGGATGGTTTGCCACGGTGGACGATGTACCCGCCCAGGCAGTCAGCATGAGCGTATCCCGCATCATGAAGTGCGAGCATATCATTTCTGCCGTTCCCTATCCGGAAAAGGCGGAGGCCATCCGGAAGACCCTGAATTTCGCTTTGACAAATATGTATCCGGCTACCATGCTGAAGAATCATCCCAATTTCTCCCTGTATGTGGATCAGGATTCCGTTGCCAATGCCGATTTGAACCATGTGATCCCCGGTGAAAATCAGAATTCCTGGACAATGGAAGTATACAGCGATTGATAAAGTGAGGCGCTTTATGCCTGAGATGCTGCTGAACGGAATATGGGAAGCCGGCGATGACCGGCTTTATGACCGGAAGGTATCCGTACCGGGCATTGTAAACGACCCCAAAGCCTTTCAAAAAGGAAAATTGTGGCTGCGAAAGCGGATTATGCTGCCTTCGCAGCCCTTTTTGCGCACCTTTTTGCACCTGGGCGGGGCCCGGTTTTGCCCGGAAATTTATGTGAACGGCGTATTCTGCGCCCGCTGTCAGGGAGGGATGGCGCCCGTTCAGATGGAATTGACCGGGTGCGCGCCGGGAAAAGAGATTACGCTGGAAATTGCGCTTGCCTCCCTGCCCGATGTGCCAAGGTGGGATGCTTCCCGTATTCCCGAGGCGGATTGGTGGCGAACCAATGTATCAAGCGGTCTGTTTGGTGATGTGCGTCTGCGCTTTACGAAAGAAGGTGCCATCCTGAACCTGGTTCCCTGCCCGGATGCGGAAGGTCTGACGCTGGCTGCAGAGGTGGATTTGCCTGAAAATTCGGCAGGCCAAATGCAGGCTTTTTTGTATGCGGATGGGGATCATCAGGAGATGCCCGCCGCACAGAGCGATATCGTTCCCTGCAATAAGGGCAGAGTTTGCCTGCGCCTTGGCGAATTTACCCCTGCCCTTTGGGACGAAAATACGGGCAATCGGTATACGGCCTGTGTGAAGCTGATTTGCGGGGAAACAAGCGATATACAGTATGCGACAGTGGGCTGGAGAAGGGTCGAAACGCAGGACAAGGAGCTGCTTTTGAACGGCCATCCCCTGCGTTTAAGGGGAACAAGCGTGGTCTGGCACCGCTTTTGCAGGGATCAGGAGGGGCAAGGGCTTGCCTTTGACCGGGAATGGTTTTGCAAGGCCGTACTGGACCGGATGCAGCAGGCAGGCGCCAATTTTTTGAGAATGCATCTGGGAACGCCCCCTGAATGGATCCTGGATGAATTGGACAAAAGAGGCATGATTTGCCAGATCGAATGGAGCTTTTTTCACGGAATGGAGGCATCAGAGAAAAGCCTGGTGCAGCAATGGAGAAGCCTGTTCATCCTTGCATCGCACCATCCGTGCGTGTGCATTGCTCAGCTGTGGAATGAAACAGAGGGGGAAAATCTGCAAAGGGCAATCCACGCCGTGGAGCAATTGAAAAAGGAACTGCCCCTGCCCCTGATTGACCATATCGACCTGTTGCCGCTGCACAAATACTGGTGGAGTTTGTTCGAAAATCTCAATTTGTCCTATGACTCCAGGGGCGATCTGCCCCTGCCGGCGATTGCCGATGAGTTCGGGGGCAATTATCTGGATGGGGAGGGCAATTTCGGGGGATATCCCGATGTGCCCGGGGCTTTTGAGCGCTTTTTGGGTAAGGAAGCAAATCAGGCAGAAAGATTGGAGTTTCAGGCCTTATCCAATGCCCGCATTGCCCAGTACTGGCGAAAGCTTGGCATTGCCGGGTTTGCCACCTTTTGCACCCTGTCATCCGCCGAGGACGGCAGCCATCATTATTTGGGAAGGCTGAAAGACAATATCCCAAAGCCGGTATGGGAATATTGCGCCGGCGTGTGGGCGGCGAAAACCGCTTTGGCGGATATCTGGGACAGAGCCTTTGTACGGGGGCAGATTCTGACCTTGCCCGTCGATTTCTATAATGACACAAAGGATTGGGCAAATATCAAAGCCAGCGCAAATATATTGGACGAAACAGGGCAGATTTTTGACAGCGTATCAACCGAAAAAGAATTGCCCCCGTGGGGAAGGGGCAGAAGCGATGTCCGGCTTTCCCTGCCCCAAACCGGGGAAAAGGCAACCATCTGCATAGTGACTGAATGGGGCAAAATGCTTTGGCCGATTCGCCTGTGCTCTGAAAAAAAGCCTGATATTTTGCAGCGCAAGCGTGTCAGACCTTTGACACAGGATGATGAGCTGCTCGCCTTTTTGAAGGATCTGGGTCTGCGGATTGTCCCGAAGGGGGAAGAATTCGATGTGCTGATTGCCTGCCCGCATGGGGCTGATCTGCTGCTTGATTCATTTGAAGAAGCGCAAATCAGAAAAGGGGCGGGAATGCTTGTTTTGCAGGCAGGGCCTGATTGGCTGGGAGAGGGCTATCTTTCGGACAAAAATCAGGTGCGTCAGGACGGGCAAACGGCCTTTGATCACTGCCTGGTCAGCGCCAAATGGCCTTTTTCCATGACCATGCAGTATGAATTGCTGCCCGAAGCGGAAAGCTGTGTCCATCCGGCGCCGGGCGGGGAAAAATTGTGGGAGGGTCTCCCCCATCAGGCGCTGCAGCTTTCAAACGGCTATCGGGGTGGGCTCAATGTATCGGCCTGCCGGATGAATGCGGCGGATGGCAGCAAGGAAACCTGCCGCCAGCAATGGCTGGCACTTGGCATGGATGCAGATACCCTTTCGTCCCCCCATGCGGTTGCCTATGAGCTATGCGGATTCTATTCCTTTTCATCCGAACCGAATGACGAAACGGCTGAAAGGCTGCGAAAAAAGGTGGACAGGATGCTGCAGGATGCGCCCTCCCTGGCAGAGAAGATTGGGGTGGAGCAAGCCCTGCGGATGATCCGGGTCGGGGAAAATCTAAGCAAGAAATCGGACAGCCATGCCTTTGTCCGTCCGCTCATGCTGTGCGGGGCAGGATTGAACCATGCGGCGGTACTGGAAATCCGTCCGGAGCAGTGCAAAGGCAGAATCATCGCCTCGAACCTGATTTGCAAGCATCGTTTGCACCCCGGATATAGTCAGGAAGGGCAATACGGCGGGCGGTATGACCCGGAAATGCGCAGAATCACGGCGAATATGCTTTGTCTGCTGCTGGAGGAAAATCCTTGAAAATTGCCTTTTTTCTGCAAAAATATGCCGGATATTGCGGATTCGGCGAAACAGCCTTGCGCAAAAAGCCAAAAGAAAATATAATAGCATCAGCAAGTCCCCTAAAAACAAAGGAGGTATTTTTCAATGAAAAAGCTTGCGGCTCTGTTAATGGCTCTGGTGATGGTGCTGTCTGTGTGCTCCTTCGCCTCTGCAGAAGAACCCTTCGTTATCACCGTTACGGTTGCCTTCTATACGGAAGATCAGCCCGACGATGAGAACAACCCCATCGTGAAGTACATCGAGGAAGCGCTGAATGTGGACTTCCAGTTCAAGTGGGTGTCCTCCGGCTCCGCTGCCGAGACCTTCAACTATGACATGGCTTCCACCGAGCAGCCCATGATCTACGTGATCTCCTCCGGTGTTACCAGCAATGTCAACTACATCGATATGTGCCAGGAAGGCGCCTTCTGGGATCTGACCGATTATATCCAGGCTTCCGATCTGTTCCGTGAAGAGCTGACCACTCCTTCCTGCCTGGCTGCATCCTCTGTGGATGGCCGCAACTACCTCTTCCCCCTGATCACATCCGGCGCCCGCCTGGGTCTGCTGCATCGTCAGGACTGGCTGGAAAAGCTGGGTCTGGAAGAGCCCACCACCATCGAGACCTTCAAGGCCATGGTTGAAGCCTTCGCCACTCAGGATCCTGACGGCAACGGCATCAACGATACCATCGGCTTTGCCTACTGCGATGATGCGGACGAAGAAATCGACTATGCCGGTTTCAACACCATCGTGGCTTGGCTGGGCGGTCCCGTCAACTGGGGTCTGCAGGATGGCAAGCTCATGCCCTACTTCTTCTTTGATGAGTATTTTGAGGCCCTGGATCTGTTCAAGTGGATGTATGAAAACGGCTACATGAACAGCGACTTCGCCATCAATACCAACAAGCATGCCCCCGTGGCCAACAACGTGTCCGGCTCCATGTTCACCTCTGCCACCGCTGTTCTGTCCAACGACTATGATAACCTGAACAACATCGTGGGCGCAGGCAACTGGACTCTGGAAACCCAGCAGGAGCTGTACAAGGCTGACGGCACCCGCGTGATGAGCTCCACCGTGACCGCCGGCTCTCTGGGCGGCATCCTCATCCCCAAGTATTCCGTCAAGACCGAAGAAGAACTCCAGAAGATTCTGGATGTGTTCACCGCCATCCGCACTGAGGGCGAACTGGACAAGGTTCTGACCATCGGTATCGAAGGCATCCACTACACCGTGGAAAACGGCGAAATCGTTGTGACCGACGAACAGTCCACCCTGCTGGCCACCGATGCGCTGCCCATCGCCTCCATCGTTCCCCGCCGCATCGTTTCCAAGGACTACGGTGCTCCTCTCACCGAAAAGGCCAAGCTGAACAAGCAGGTCATGGAAAAGAACACCGAGAACGAACAGTATGCGACTGTTGACCTGAGCATGGGCTACATGGATACCGATACCCGCAACCTGCAGCTCTCGATCGCTACCATCATCTCTGACGCCCGCGTTCAGTATATGATGGGCAAGATCGACAAGGACGGCTTCATCGCCGCTCGTGACAACTGGCTGGCTCAGGGCGGTCAGGAAATCATCGACAGCGTGAATGCTGCCTATGCCGAAGCGAACAAGTAATTTTCCAGGATATAAATCCTGAAGCAATTGGCGCAGAGGGGCTGGAGCACCATGCTCCGGCCCCTCATGATTTTAATCCTTTTCGGTTGAAAGCAGCAAAAGCCGTGCTGTTTTCAACCGGGAATGGCCCCGCCATTTCCCGCTGAGGTTTGAGAAAGGATCGATGCCCATGTCAACTGTATCTATCGGACGAAAACCCAAGGCAGGCGGGCTTTTCCGCAGGCTTTGGAAATACAGATGGTTGTATTTATTGCTTTTACCGGGGGCAGTGTATTATCTGATTTTTAATTTCGGTCCCCTCCCCTATTTGCGCATTGCGTTCCAAAAGTACTCGCCTCAGGCCGAGCTTTTGGGCAATTCCAGCGCATGGATGAGCCCGATTTTTCAGAATTTTATCGTATTCTTTCAAAGCAAAGATTTTTCCCGGCTGCTGGTCAATACGCTGTGGCTGGGTGTGCTGGGAACGGCCATAGGCTTTCCGATTCCCATTATTCTGGCGCTGATGCTCAATGAAATGCGCTCGGACAAGCTGAAGCGGGTGCTGCAGTCCTCCATGTACCTGCCGCACTTCATTTCCTGGGCAGTTATGGCCAGTATTGTGATGATGCTCATCGGCCCTGCCCCGAACGGGTTGGTCAACAGTATGCTCAAGGCAGCGGGCAAAAGCCAGATTCCGTTTTTGGAAAGCGAGGAATGGTTCCGCGCGGTGTATATCGTGGAGAACATCTGGAAGGAAGCCGGCTGGGGCACCATCATTTATCTCGCCGCCCTGTCCGGTGTGGATGAGCAGCTTTATGAGGCGGCCGCCATTGATGGTGCAGGGCGCTGGAAACAGCTGCTGCATGTGACGCTGCCGGCTATTTCCTCTACCATCGTTATTTCGCTGATTCTGAAAATGGGTTCCTTCCTGGATACAGGCTTTGACCAGATTTATCTGCTGCAGAATTCATTGAACCGGCAGGTTTCCGAGGTTTTCGACACCTATATTTACGATGTCGGCTTGCTGGGCAAGTATAAGCCTGCCAAGGGCATTTCAACCTACTCCTACGGAAGCGCCATCGGCATTGTCAAATCCATTGTATCGACTGCGCTTGTTCTGGGCACCAATGCCCTGTCCCATCTGGTCGGAGAGGAGGGACTGATGTAATGGCAAAGAAGAAAAAGATATTCACCGCAAAGATGAACCAGTCAACCGCCGGCAAGGTCTTTGATGTGTTCAACTACGTATTTCTGTGCCTGTTTACCGTTGTGATGATCGTTCCGCTGCTGTATGTGATTGTGGGCAGCTTTTCCTCCAGCGGCATGGTGCAAATGCAGTTTGGTGCATTCACGCTGGATGCCTATGATACCATCATTCATTCAAAGCGCACATTGACCTCCATTTGGAACAGTGTGGTGATCACCGTGGGCGGCACCGCCCTGAAAATCACCGTAACCACCATGACGGCCTATGTGCTGAGCAAGAATTTCCTGCCGGGGCGTAAGGTTTTCATGACAATTGTTATGTTCTTTATGCTGTTTTCCATCGGTCTTGTGCCCAACTATATCTTCGTGGCAAACAGTATGCATCTGAAGAACACCTACTGGGCGATCTGGCTGCCCTGCCTGATTTCCAGCTATAATTTGATTGTGATGATGAACTCCTTCAGGGCACTGCCTGCCAGCATTGAGGAATCCGCAAGGCTGGATGGATGCAATGATGCGCAAAGCTTTCTCCATATCGCCCTGCCCATGTCCACCGCCTCCATTGCCACCTTTACGCTGTTTTATGCGGTTGATTTGTGGAACGACTACATGAAGGCAACCATTTTCCTGGATAATGCGGATTTATGGCCCATTACCATATGGCTGCGTCAATATATCGTGTTGTCGACCACCAATATCCTGGATGAGGTCAGCGATTATGCCCGGCCCTGGATTCCCTCCCAGGCCCTCAAGTATGCGACCATCGTGGTGGGAACATTGCCTATCATTTGCCTGTATCCCTTTGTTCAGCGGTATTTCACCAAAGGCGTGCTGCTCGGCTCCATCAAGGGCTGAGGGAAGGAGATTCTATGAAGTTCGAAGAAAATAAGGTGTCCGATATTCAGATTGCCTATATCGGGGGCGGTTCCCGGGACTGGGCATGGTGCTTTATGCGGGATTTGGCATTGGAAGAACAGATGTCCGGCACAATCCGGCTGTATGATATCGACCGGGATGCCGCCCTGGCCAACGAAATCATCGGTAATCGTATTTCCGCTCGCCCCGAGGCCAAGGGAAAATGGCAGTATCAAACGGTGGACAGCTTGCGTGATGCGATATCGGGAGCGGACTTCGTCGTGATTTCCATCTTGCCGGGCACCTTTGATGAAATGGAATCGGATGTGCATGCCCCGGAAAAGTATGGCGTGTATCAGGCGGTTGGCGACACGGTCGGGCCGGGCGGATGCGTGCGTACGCTGCGTACCCTGCCCATGTACATTCCCATTGCCCAGGCGATTCGCAATTATGCCCCTGATGCGTGGGTCATCAATTATACCAATCCCATGGCGCAGTGCGTTGGTATGCTGTATGATGTTTTCCCGGAAATCAAGGCCTTTGGCTGCTGTCACGGCGTGTTCCATGCGGAAGAATTGCTCTGCAGCGTGTTGAAGGAAAAGACCGGAATCATCGCCAAAAGGCAGGATTTGCGCTGCACGGTGACGGGTGTCAATCATTTTACCTGGATTACCGAGGCCTATTATAAAGAAATGAACCTGCTGCCCATGTTTACCGAATTTTGCAAAAAATATTGGGAAACAGGCTACAGCGAGGATGGCAATCAGGCCTGGCAGAGAGACAGCTTCAAGTGCGGTTATCGGGTGCTGATGGATTTGTTTTTGCGCTATGGTGCCATTGCTACCTCGGGAGATCGCCATGTGGCGGAGTTTTTGCCGGGCTGGTATCTGAAGGATCCCAAGACCGTCAAAGAATGGTGCTTTGACCTGACCAGTGTCAAGTGGCGCAAACAGGATTTACAGGAGCGGCTGGCTCGCAGTGAACGGCTGCGCTCCGGGGAAGAGCAAATGGAGATGACCCCCTCGGGTGAGGAGGGGCATCTGATGATGAAGGCACTGCTTGGTCTTGGAGACATGGTCACCAATGTCAATTTGCCCAATGCAGGTCAGGTGGGCAATTTGCCCAGGGGCGCAGTGGTGGAAACCAATGCCTATTTCACCGGGGCGGGTATTCAGCCCATTTTTGCCGGGAATTTGCCGGATGGTATCCTTGGGCTGGTGATGCCTCATGCCCTGAATCAGCTCGCCATACGCAAGGCCGTGCATACAGGGAACAAGGAATTGGCGTTCCAGGCTTTTATGAACGAGCCCTTGATGCATTCGGTCAATCCTTGGGATGGACGGACGCTGTTTGAGGAAATGCTGAAAAATACTTCGGCTTATTTGCCGGAAGCTTTCAGGGGGTGAAATGATGGACGAGATCAAGCGGCTTTTTCTGGATACGGATATTGGGCCGGACTGCGATGATGCAGCGGCAGTTGCACTGTCTGTTATTTTCTGCCGTCAGTTCGGAAAAAAGCTGATCGGCGTAACCCATTGCACATCCAGCCCCTGGGGCGTGGGTGCGATCAATGCGATTCTGGATTGGTACGGAGCAAAAAATATTCCCGTGGGCACCATGTCCCGCAAGGGCTTCCTGGATGAAGAGGAAAACATGACCTATAACCGGGAATTAGCGCTCAGCGTTCCTGCTGAAAAGCGTATTGCGCCCGATGCGGTTCAGGTGATGCGCAAAGCTTTGCAGGACTCCCCCGACGGCAGTGTGGATATTGTCGGCATCGGCCCCTTCGGCAACCTGGCTGACCTGATTTCGGATGATGAGGGAAGAGCCCTCGTTCAGCAAAAGGTGCGCCGGCTGATCATTATGGCGGGAGATTTTGCCGATGGCTGTGATGAACCCCAGTGGAATATCGAAATGGATATTCCCGCCGGGCGGAAGGTCGTGGATGAATGGCCTGGGGATGTGCTGTTCTGCGGCTATGAGGTGGGCAAGGATGTGATTGCGCTTGCCGAACCCACCGGCTTGAAGGACGATAATCCCGTGCGGATTGCCTATCTGCGCTATCGCAAGGGGCAGGGACGGAGCAGCTGGGATCTGTGCAGCGTACAATATACAGTGGACGAGAATTGTCCTTTTTATAGCCTGTCAGAGCCGGGGCGCGTGACGCTGGACGACCGGGCAGTGTCGCACTTTACCCCGGCAGAGGGCGGCAACCACTATTTGATTAAAAAAATCGTTCCGCCCGATGTCATCGCAAGGTTCTTTGAACAGACCCTGCTTCAGGCAGAGCCGTAAAGAGCGTTTCTGTGAATTGCTCCTTGGCGTGCTATCATTTCAAACACAAATAAGCCTTGACTTGCATGATCATGTCTGCAGTCAAGGCTTATTTGATTGCTGATTTTTACTCAAAGGCTTCCCAGGCCACACGATCCAGGGAATACATATCGCCGGGACGGCTTTCCCGCCCGATCCACCGCCCGGATGTGAAATCGGGCACGGGAACAGGCATGGAGCCCATGGCGATGCTTTGCTCAGACAGGCAGGTAACGGCCATCCAGGAGGCCGCATCATACACATCAATGGGGAAGGGCTTCTGCTGCTGAATGGACTCAAAGAAGGCCCTCAGCACCAGATAATCCATGCCCCCGTGGCCGCCGCGCAGACCATATTCCCGATACTCTTTCCACAGGGGATGCTCGTATTTGGCAAGTATTTCCCTGTCATCATCCCAGCAATGCTTCCGGGCGCACTGATCCTCCAGATAAATCTGATGCCCCTCTTCTTCCCACACGCCCTTTGTTCCCTGAACAGAACCATCCCTGGAATACGGGCGGGGCAGGGTGCAGTCATGGGTCAGAAGAATGGTTTCGCCGTGAGCACACTTGATCATGGTGGTCACCACATCCCCCTCGGCAAACCTTGCCTGCTGCAGCCAGGGCGCATCCGGTCGATTCCGGACAAGCCATTCATGCTCGCCAACCGCCTTGCTGGCCATGGATACCAGCATGGTCATGCGGTTGCCCCGGTTGATGTTCAGATATTCCGCAATAGGTCCAAGCTCGTGAGTGGGATAAAGCTCCCCATTTCGGTTCAGAAAATGGTTCTGGCGGTAATGCCGGTTAATGTCCCCTTCGCCGATCTCATCCCGCAAATCATGCCGATATCCGCCGGCGCAATGCACGATTTCGCCGAAAAGCCCTTCCCGGATCATCCGCAGAAGCGCCATTTCCACATCATTATAGCAGCAGTTTTCCAGCAGCATCATGGGCACGCCCGTTTTTTCAAAGGTATGAACCAGTTCCCAGCATTCCTCCAGGGAGGCGGCTCCCCCCACCTCGCTGCCGGGAATTTTGCCGTTCTTCATGGCATCAATGCAGATTTCAATATGGGTCTGCCAGCTGGTCATCACAAGAACGGCCTCCACCTGCGGCATACGGTTTACGGTATGATAATCCGTCGTGCCAAAGGGGCGGATTCCCCTTTCCTTTTCCACACAATCCTGGGCATTTTGGATGCGGTCCTCATACACATCGCACAGCGCCACAATGTCCACATCCTCCATGGACAAAAGCAAATTCATCTGCCCCATGCCTCTGCAGCCAAGGCCGATCACCCCCAGGCCGATTTTGCGGCCGGGTACTCCAAGCTTCATCAATTCACCTTATTTCTCCTGAGATTTTTCGCAAAAAGAACGGGGGATGCAAATTCCAAACCGTTTTTTAAAGAATGGGTTCCTCAAATGCCGTCATATTGCAATTGAAATCCTCCGCTTCATGAATCTTGAGGCCGAAATTTCCCCTTCATTATAGTCAGTTTCAAATCAAATGTCAAGGCGATAGAAGCGCTGGCTACAAAAATTGCCCAAGCCGGGAGCATTTACCGCTTTCGGCTCGTTTTATGTATGAACACACCATAAGGAGGTATGTCTTATGAAGAAATTGATTTCAATCCTGACCGCACTGGTTATGCTCTTATCCTTTGCCATCGCCGAAGAAACACCCGAATCGGCTTCTTCCGCCGGAATTTCCGTTCTTGCCGTGGAAGGCGGCAAACTGATCGGTGCCTATTACCACTGCAGCGGTGATGAATACGGCAATATCTTTTCTGCCGGCATCGACTGGGCTGAGGACGATCCGCTTGTTCTGACTGTTCAGGAAAGGGATTCCCGCGGCGATCCCCTGACCGTCAGCAAATATAGGGCGGAATCCGATTCTCTGACCCGAATCGCCGCAATCGTCAATGAGCATCATATGGTGTCCTGGTGCGAACGGGAGGATGTTATCATGGTCTGCGATGCGGCGTATCCCCAGCTGTGCCTGGTGATTGAGATGGATGACGGGGGCATCGTCAATGTAGCCATCAGCGGCTATATTGAGCTGACCGATGAAGAAGAAGAAACCTGGAAAGCTGTAAAGGAAATCATCCTGGAAGGCAAAAGCGGTGAGCTCATCGAGACCTACCAGATCGAAGACGAATGACAATGAACTCGAAGCAAAAGGCGCCGCGGCCATGCGGCGTCTTTCTTTTTATACACATTCAGGGTGCAAACAGGCAAATCGCACGCCAGGAGGATTACGCCTTCCCATGACCGGTGATTCCCTTAAGCACGACCTGCGCGAGGTTCTGGGACTGCTTCTGGTAGGGTTTCCCCCCAAGCAGCAGTTCTTCTACTTTCAGCCTTCCCAGTTCTTCCTTTGCAAGCAGATAGGGATTTTCGGACAAAATAACCATATCCGCAATCTTTCCGGCCTCCAGACTGCCCCTTTCCTTTTCATCAAAGGTGGCATAGCATCCATTATAGGTGCACATCCTGAGCGCCTGCTGAATGCTGACGGACTGGCTGGGATTGGAATGATTAACGGCCTTTCTCAGCCATACCAGCGGATCGGGATCGGTACAGGGGCCGTCGCTCCCGAAGGACACCATCACCCCGCGGTCTGCAAAGTCCTTCACCGGGTTCAATGCGCTGTTTCGCGTTTCTCCCAACAGCGCCTGCGTATATTCGGGCGGTTCCTGACGCCAGTTATCAAAGGCAATCTGCATGGGAAGCTGCACATGGTATTTTTGGCAAATCTCCATCCCCTCTTTTGTGGGAAGGCAGGCATGAATAATCCCGTGGCGGTGATCCTGTCGCGGAGTATCATCCAAAGCGGCCTTCAGCGCCCGGGCGGCCTGATCAAAGGCCCGATCCCCAATGGCATGCATTTCGATTTGCAATCCCAGACGGTTGGCCTGTTTGCAGAATTCAATCACCTTTTCATCACTGTAATACAATACGCCCTGGTTTTGCTGATTATTGCAATAAGGCTCCAGCATGGCAGCATCCTGAGAACCAAAGCAGCCGTCCAGCGCGCACTGGAAACAGCCGCCGATTCGGGGCAAGCCCCGTCCCGTGGCGATCTTAGGATTCAGGCTCTGGGGAAACACCCGAATCTGAAAACCGCTCTGGCAGCTTTTTGCAAACCAGGTTTCAATGCTGATGTCCAGATTCAGCGGAAACCCCACTCCGCTCACCGTGTGAATCATGCCAATGCCCTTTTGCGCCTCATAATCCACGGCCAATTGCATATTGCGGATGAGCTTGGGGACGCTGATGGAGTTGGTTACATAGTCAGATACCCCAAAGAAGGCCTCCTGATTCATTTCTCCGCTGTCCGGATGATAGCCTCTCATCCCTTCGACCTTGCGCTTGACCTTGGCCAGCAGGGCGGAATTGACGATACAGGCATGACCGTCGTACTTCACCATGAAAAACGGCCGCCCTTCCGTTACCCTGTCCAGTTCCTCCCTGGTTACCAGGCTATTTTCTTTTACCGAGTACGGGGAAGCGCCAAAGGCAATGAGCAAGCTGTCCTTGCTTTTTTTCGTAAATTCCCTCACCATTTCCAAAATTTGCCGGTTTGATGTGGCTTCCATAACATTCAGCCCGGCGTTGAAAAGAGAGAACGAGGCGAAATGCTGGTGGGTATCCACGAAGGACGGAATGAGCGCCCTTTGGCCAAGCTCTACCCTTTCGGCGTTTTGATATTTTTCGGGAAGGGCCTGCCCGGTAAAGAGAATTTTTCCCTCATCCTCCACCAGATAAGAGACCACCTGATCCTCCGTATCCACCGTCAATATATCACCATGATAAATCTTCATATTCCATTCCTTTCCTGCGCATCGCACATTGGGTGTATTGATTCATCTGACTGCTCAAGGGTATTTTAGCATAAAAAAAACCAGCCGTCAAATGAAAATTGATCAAAAAAAGGACAGACTGCGAATCAAGCAATCTGTCCTGAAATATATACTGTCAGAAAATCAGTCGATGTTCACGACCCGCAGAGGATCCACGCCGACAGTCTGTCCATCGATCTCATAATAGACGACATCGCAAACAACTGTTGCGCCGATCTTTGCAGCATAGGCAAAAACGGGCTTGGTCACTGCGCTGACCGAACGCTGAAGCCAGGCAATATCATCGTAGGGCGTAGCCTGTGCCGTTCTCACCAGGGCTTTAACCTTGGCATTGGCACTCTTGACCATCGCCTTCAATGTGGCTGTCTGAGCTGCCTTAACCGTATTCTCTACTGCCTCTGTGCAGGCATTGGCACTGAAACACACGCTGAAGATC
>R19__coassemble_219_pt1 | contig 30884 bp, 27 predicted proteins | sample R19__metabat2_low_PE_041 | metagenome-assembled genome bin R19 | reverse complement strand
GCCTGCCTGCCTGCCTGCCTGCCTGCCTGCCTGCCTGCCAAAAATGTTAAATGACCGCTCCATTCCTTGTCAACCCCTCTCGGAAAATTTTACAATTTCTCCCAAGGAACTAACGCAAAACTATTATGGCACAGATTTCAAATTCTGTCAACTGCAAATTTTGAAAATCCGGTGCCACCGCCGCCGCAATTTGGCCCGACCCAGCCGAAGATAAGGCATAATATTTTTTCGCACAATTGAAAAAGAAGCCCGGAGCGTATAAGATCATGTAGCAACATAAAACAAACACGTAAGGAGGGACTTTCATGGGAAACATGGTACAGGTTAACGAGACAGAAGTCAAGACACAACCGGAAGAAATTCGTCCGTGTTCTGTAACAGTCCTTTCTTATCTGCCAACTTGAAGTAATTCACCCGTCCTCTGATAAATGAATCAGCGGTTCCTTTAGTGACAAAAACCGGGTAGTTGGATCTAGCGGTGCCGAAGCTGCTGTTCGAGACGGCCATCATAGCTTCGGTCCGCAGTCCGCGCGGGTCATCCAATGGGGGCGGGCTCTCTGTCGGCAGGGGAATCCAAAGGGGGCAGCGCCACCCGTTGGCACACGACTTTGCTTGCAAAGTCTAGTGTGTTATACCTTCGCACAAGGGGCAGGCAGCGGACGGCAACCGGACGCACAGTGAAACGGCGTGCTGAAGGGAACAACAGCCCGCCGTTTTGCTGCATGGAGCGCAGCTTTGGCTGCTGCTTGTGCGGAGGTATAGCGCGCTCCGTCCTTCACTATTGCTGGCGATGCTGTCATGTTTGTGGTATAATGTTGCTGTACTCATCAGAGAAAGCAGGTGACGCATGATGACGACCTTTGAAAAAGATTTTGCTCCGATTGGCGGACCGTTCTACAGGATTCCGGCTGACAGCAATCTTCGATGGATGATGATGTTCTATGCCTTGCCGCGGGAGTTTGTTGAAAAACGGCCTGCTTATCTGGAAATGCCACGTAAGATCCGTGAAGTGATCAAGTCGGAAAAATGGATAGACATGATCAATTCGAATGCCTTTCTGGAACTGATCTGGGACAGCTATGCCTGGATCGGATGGCAATTTTTCGAAGTCCCGTGTTCACGCGGCGGACGGATGCCAATACCCGGTTCAGTCAACTATTATTCCGGTGACTTCCCGCTTTGGCGGTATTCGTATATGCTGCCGTCGCTGATTCTCCAGCGGTTTGAAAGCATGAAGCCGTTTATGCTGCAAACGCTGTTCCTTATGGGAAAGGATTATGAAGCGCCCTGGTCGGCGTACGAAACATTTTACTTTTTCATCGAACAGATGACAAAAGAGATTATCGGTGAGCATCAATGGCAGCCGGAATTCGACGCAATCTGGGAAAACAGAGCGCCGGAAGACTACAGCAGCACAAACATCAAACAGCAGGATTTTGAGCGGTCATGGAATCATTCCCGAACTCCAAAGCAGAATATATCCTTTGATGAGCTTGACGGTGACCAGGCAAGCGCATCACCGGAAGTAATGAAATATGCGAAAAAGCGACATCAGTCCTTTGAAGACAGGGTGTCCGGGGAAGATTTCGTGAACCGCTTCAAAGCATCATTGTCCGATGTGGACAGGAAGATTATTGAGCTTCGTGAATCAGGGAAAACACTGGCCGAAATTGCCAAGCAGGTTGGTTTTGCCGGTGCCGGAACCGTCAGCAAGCATCTTTGTCAAATCGGTACGCAGTATAATGCCTACGCAGCGCAAGAGAAAAAAATATAAAAAATTTTCAATCCGTGGAAACATTTGCCCTTTCTCGCGCCATAGTAAGTGGAGGGCATGAAAAATATCGTCTCTGATCCAGACAACGGATAGATATTCCTTGGCAGTCACGTCTGTGTGGCTGCTTTTTTGTGCTCAAAAATATCAATCCGATCGTGCTGGAAGACGAATGAGCTTCCGGCACTTTTCGGTATATTTATCATTTTCAGAAGGAGTGATTCATTTGAGTGAAAACAATTATGCCATCATGCGTTTTGCGAAGTATAAAGGCCCGGAAATCAGCCGGATTGAAGCCCATAACGAGCGAACCAAAGAGACATATGCCAGTAATCCGGATATTGACCGAAACCGCAGCCGATTGAACTTTAACCTGATTTCTCCGCCGCAGCATTATCGGGCTGAGGCGCAAAGGCAGATCAGTGAAGCAGGATGCCGGATCAGGTCGGACAGTATTCGTCTGGTTGAAGTACTGTTTGCCGCCACGACCGGTTTCTTTGATAATAAATCAGAAGAGGATATCCGGGCGTATTACGAACGGTCACTGGCGTTTCTGAAGGAGCATCAGGATCCGAAAACCATTGTTTCGGCAGTTGTGCATATGGACGAGGGTACTCCTCATATGCATGTGACCTTTGTGCCGCTGACACAGGATCACCGTCTGAGCGCCAAGGACATCATCGGAAACCGAAAAAAGCTGGTTCAGTGGCAGGATCAGTATTACGAATACATGGTTGTCCGGTATCCCGAATTATCACGCGGGGAGAGTGCGGAAAAGACCGGCCGCAAACACATGGATACGAAGGAATTCAAGGCGTTAACCAAGGAAATCCGCAAGATGACCGCACTTGCGGATAAAATCGGCAGCCTTATGGACGGCGCAAATGTACTGAACGCAAAAGGCCGTCTGGAGGAAATCGTCCCTTTGGTCAGAAAACTGCTTCCCAGAATCGGTAAGATGAAAACACAATTGGATCAATACGGCGATGCCTTCACAAAATTCGTGGATGAAAGTTCTGCTTTGAAGGAGGCCAATGAAAAGCTGACTGCCGAGAATAAGGCTGAGCAGCAGGAAATCTTCCGGAAAGAAGCAGCCATTCAGGATCTTCAATCTCAGTGCAGGTGGCTGGAACAGAAGCTGAAAGCGATTCCGCCGGAAATAGCGGCTCAATATGATGTTACGGCACAGACACATGAAACACAGCGCTGAAAGCATGAAATATAACCCTTTTAACCCTGGAAAGCCCTGGTATTTCAATGGTTTTCGGACTCGGATTTTCAGTGGGCGGTATCATTGCCCAGGCAATATGAAAACCCGTTTTAAACGGGTTATTGAGAAAGTGAGGATTCATGATGGAAGACAAGAAAATTATTCGTCAATGCAAATCTTTGGCAGAAAAGGAATGTGCCAATTACAGCAATCGCATGTGCATACCGGAAGACCGTCCGTGCTTTGTTATCAACAGTCATTATCCAAGCATTCGGGATGGGGCTATTGACTGCGATTGGTTCATGCAAGCGATCCTTCCCGGCTGCGCCGAACTGAACAAGCTCGTTTTGCACGAACTGTTTTGCGATGGCACTTCTGCCGCATCAGGCACCCGCAAATTTGAAAAATGCGGAGCACCCTATGTACCATCTTCGCCGAGACAGAAATACTGCGTTTCCTGCGGTAAAGCTGTAAAGAAACAGCAAAACCAGGAAAAACAAAGAAGACATAACGAAAGACTGCGAGAAAAGAGACTAATACATAAGGAACAATATGACCAGAATCACTTTGGATAATAACATTCAGGAACGATTTGAATTATTGGAGAACAACATAATCATCCTAACGGACATTTGCAAAAATCAGGAAAAAATGATAAAATCATTAACGGAAGATTCTTCGACCGCGAACCTTGAAAACAGAAAAGGCAGCATCATCTCTCCGATGGGAGAAATGAATGGAAATTCAGAATTGTCCTCCGAGGAGGAAGACAATTTGAATAAAAACAGAATCCGCAGGCGCATCACGATCAACGATACTCAGGTTTGGGTTACGGGAAACACCGAACAGGAATATGCCGAAAATGTGTTGAGACTCATGACCAAAGGCTTGAAAACAGAGCAGCCGAAGGCAGGTCATGAGTTTAAGACATATGCGGAGCGATGGTTTCAGGTATTTTCAAAGCCAAACGTGGAAACGGTGACCGCAACCACCTATGAGCGTCAGCTCCGATTGTACTTGTACCCTGCTCTTGAGGGAAAGAATATCGAGGATATCTGTCCGGGTGATGTGCAGAAGATGCTTAACAGCATCACGGGAGCAAAGGAAACGAAGATGAAAGCGCGTATGGTACTCAATCAGATCATGGAACAGGCAGTAGAGGAAGACATCATTACGAAAAACCCTGTTCTGTCGAAAACCATACGCATCACAGGGACAGCCTCCAAGCCCACCAAACCCTACAGTGTGGAGCAAATGCAGTATATCGTCGCGCACATTGATGATGTGAAAGAGCCTTTGGATCGGGCCTTTCTGGTATTGCTGTCGCTTCATCCGCTTCGTCTTGAGGAAGTGCTCGGGCTGAAACAGGAAGATATTGATCGGGAACGGCGTATCCTTCACATTCAGAGGGCCGTCACGCATCCCACCCGCAATATGCCGGAAATTAAAGCTACCAAGACAGAGGCCAGCCGCCGCGATATTGAAATGGTGAAGGAAATCATAAGCTATCTGCCGACAGGTCAGCCCGATGATTTCCTGCTTGGCGGAAAAACCCCTTTGAGCTATACGCAGGTGCGGAGTATGTGCCGGCGAATCGAAAGGGATATTGCGTTTCCGGAAAAGATCACGCCGATTCGCTTCCGAACAACGGTTCTGACTGATATCTATGATGAAACGAAGGATATCAAAAAGGCGCAGGCCGCTGCCGGGCATACCACTTCTGCAATGACGCTGAAGCATTATGTGCACGGCAGGCAGCCGCAATGCAGTACGGCAGCCCCGATTTCCAGGCGTTACGGCTTATCAAAAGAGGCGGCTGTGTGACAGCGTATGTGACAAGCAAATATCAGGTATTTATATAGGAAAAAAAAAGCAAAAAAAGACCGTTTTGTGACACTTTACGTGACAAAATGGTCAAAAATAAACATGAGGTCGTCGAAAATGCAGGATGCGAATGCAAAACTTGCAGAATTCGCCGAAAATGCAACAAAAAACCCTGCATTTCTGCAGGATTTGATGGAGCTGATGACCAGATTTGAACTGGTGACCTCATCCTTACCAAGGATGCGCTCTACCGACTGAGCTACATCAGCGGGAACAAGGAGAGTATACCACAAAATAATCCAAAATGCAACCCCTTTTTCAAAATTTTTTGAACTATTTTTGTACTCCCGCCCGATCCCCGGATTTGTTCTGTGTAAATCAAGAATTTTTGCGGGAAACGGATGCCAAGAGTCGCCGCAGAGGGCGCTGCGAATGGATCAGCGATTCTTCCTGTCTTCCTCTGCCCGTTTTTCCTGCTAATTCAGATAGAAGCACAGGGAAACGCTGATTAAATGAGCAGGTACTGCTGCAAATGAATTTTGATGCAGATCTGACTGCAAAATTCGCCAGATTATCCGGGTGACCCGGGAATTTTGCGGGAAACGGATGCCAAGAGTCGCCGCAGAGGGCGCTGCGAATGGATCAGCGACTCTTCATGTCTTCTTTGTCTGTTTTTCACGCAAATTCAGATAGAAACCTAAGAAACGCTGATCAAATCGCCGTATTGCAAATGCGTAATATCAAAAGCCTTGATTTCAAAGGGGTTGTGCAATCGGCAGGCCGAATGAAAGCGAATTGTTCAGCAATTCCATAGCCCGCCGCTCCTTCACCGGAGCACAACGCTTGTTTGGCCATCCAGGGTCAGAATGCCATTTTCAAGCGTTGCCCCGCCCAGCCCAATCACGGCGCAGATGCTGTCAAACCTTCCCTCGCAAATCTGCGTCAGATCAAAGCAGACCGCCTTGGTCGTTGTATTATGCAAAACGCACACCATGGATTCATTCAGTGTACACACAAAGCCCCCCGCCTTGGTATCCGCAAAGGACAGCGCCGTATATTCCCCCGCGGCGATTTCGGGATTTTCCCGGCGGATGGTCAGCAGCCTTCTGTAATATTGCAGCAGACCCCCTTCGTCCTCCAGCAGCTCCGCAACGGTATAGGGGGATTGCTTCTTTGCATCATAGGTAGTGCCTATGGGATCGCTTACCGTATCCCCGTCCCCCCACAGCATGGCCAGTCTTCGGTTTGCATCCGTATTGGCGCCGCCCCTGGACCCCCGCATACCGATTTCCTCGCCGTAATAGATGAAGGGCGAGCCGGGGCAGAGCAGATACAAATTAGCCGCCATCTGCATCCGTCCGCTTGCCACGGTTAAAAAGCCCGCCGCCCGGTCGGTGTCATGGTTGGCAATGAAATAAATGGGCATGGCATCCGGGCGCATCCCGTGCAGCGTATCGATTCTATTCTCCATATAGGCGGTCAGCTTATTGACATTCCCCCCGGCTGCCGTCTGGGCAATCAGCCCGGAGGACTGGGATGTAGTAAAATCAAAGCAATTCAAAACGCCACCATACCGGTCGGTCACCGAATCGCTGTCCCACACCTCAGCCACGCAATAGACATCGGGCTTTATTTTTTTGAGCTCCGCCACATACCAATCCCAGAAATCCACGCACTGATCATGGTCGCCGTAATAGACATATTTGGCCGCATCAAACCGGAAGCCGTCCACCCCCAGTTCCAGATAATACCTCGCCACATCCACCACAGCCTGGCGCACCGCCGGGCAATCAAAATTCAATTCGGGCATATCATCCGAAAAATTGGCTTCCACCATGATTTGCGTGCCATCCACCCGGATGAAATGCCGTCCGGCGGGAAGCGATTCATTGGCGCTTTGCCAGGTATAAAAATCATAATGGATATTGGAAGGATTATTGACAATATGGGCATTTTTGAAATTCACAAACCACCTGTTATCCGTGCTGGTATGGTTGATGGGCAAATCCAGGATCACCCATATATCCCGTGCATGGCACTGGGCAATCAGCTCCTTCAGCGTATCCAGATCGCCGAAGGAGGGGTCAATCGTGTAATAATCGGCCACATCATACTTATGATAGGAAGGAGATTGATAGATAGGGGTCAGCCAGATGCCGCCGATGCCCAGGCTGTCCTCCGTGCCGTTCAGATAATCCAGACGGTTGATGATGCCCTGCAAATCCCCGATCCCATCCCCGTTTGAATCCGAAAAGGAGGGAACAAAAATCTCATAAAAGACCCTGTTTTGCCCGATATCTGTGGGCTCGCCCTGGGCAAACGCGGAAAATCCAAATCCAACAAGGGCAAAGAGCGCAATTGCTGCTAACCATTTTCTCATACCTTCGACCGCCTTTCCTGCCTTTGTATCTTATTCTTTTTTTTGATACTTGTCAAGTGCCGCAAAAAGTGATATGATATTATATGATAGGAAGTGATGAGGAATTGCGGCTGTACACAAGGCAGGAAGCAGACAAAATGGCAAAATCCATCAGGCGCTGGAATGTGCTTGGATGGTTTCTGCTGGGGCTGGGCACGGGGATCAGCATTGCCCTGTGCTGCCTGACCCATACCGGCATTGACCGAATGATGGCCATAGGCGCCATTTTGTCCTTTACGCTGGGGGGCTGGGCATGGATTCTCATCCGGAAATTATATGTTGTGCCGGTGAGGGCAAAGCAAAAGCACATGGACAGCATCCTGCTTTGCGAGGAGCAGGGGGATTTTGCCGAATGGACGGGAACGCTGCAAAGGCAGGGGGAAGCCGTTCACATTCCGGGCAGCATTGATATGCAAAAAATCATCCTGCAAACGGACCAGGACCGGCAGATTCTCCATGTTTTGCAGGACAAGGTCTCCCTTTTGCCGAAGGACGAAACGCCTGTGACATTGCGCGCGGTGCGCAAATACATAACCGAGGTGCAGCCATGGGAAAAATAAAAAAGCTTGCATCCCAGCTGCCTCTCCTGGTGGTCTGGGCATTGCTCAGCGTCATATTGTGGGGATGGATTTTCACGCTGGTGACCAGCCCTTCGGCGCAAAACAAATTGACAATCGCCGTGGATGGCACGGTACGGGATTCCACCGCCTGGGCAGTGGAGATGGAAAAAATCGGGGCAGAGCAGATCAGCCGGTGCATGGTATACCCCTTTTCCTATGCCCTGATGAGCACGCAAACGCTGGAAAATGCCGATTTGCTCATTATTTCAGAGGAAGATTTGCAAGATAGGCTGGACTGGCTTGCCTGCATACCCGAAGCATTTTTATCGGCGGATGTCAGTTTTTATGAATCAGAGGGCATCAAATACGGCATCCTGATCGAAAACACTGCCCGGTCTGCCCTGGAAAAGCAGGTCCTGTTGGATGAAGCGCAATCCTATTACCTGTGTTTTGGCAAGCAAAGCGTGCATAATGAGGAAATACCGGGTTCTGCGGACAACGCAGCATCAATTTACGCAAAATGGATTTTGAGCGGCATGGAGGAGGAATTTCAATGAAAAAATGGGAAACGCTTGCATTGGTTTGTCTGATTCTGCTTTCTATGAATACGGCTCTTGCCCAGGAAGAGGCATCCGCAGATGATACCTTATATGTAAAGCAGGTGGAAAATCTGCCGGATGACTTTGTTTTCGGCATGGATGCCTCCTGCGTGCCCTCCCTGGAGCGCAGCGGCGTGGTGTACCGGGATTTTGAGGGAAACGAGCAGGATGTATTCCAAATTCTGGCGCAAAACGGCATCACGGACATCCGGGTGCGCGTCTGGGTTGACCCTTATGATGCATCAGGCAACGGCTACGGCGGCGGAAACTGCAATATTGACAATGCCGTATTGATCGGCCAGCGGGCAGCCCAATACGGTCTTGGGCTGATTGTTTCCTTCCACTACAGCGATTTCTGGGCAGACCCCGGCAAGCAGATGGTGCCCAAGGCCTGGCAGGGCATGGACATCAAAACAAAGACCCAGGCGGTTTACGAATATACAAGGGAATGCCTGCAAAAGCTGAAGGATGCCTCCGTTCCCGTTCATATGGTGGCTGTGGGCAATGAGACCAATCAGTATCTGTGCGGCGAAAAAATCTGGTTCAACATCCAGTATCTGATGCAGGCCGGGGCAAAGGCCACCCGTGAAATATACCCGGAGGCGCTGGTTGCCCTGCATTTTGCCAACCCCGAAACCGCCGACCGGTATATGACCTATGCCCGCAAGATGGATTATTATCAGGTGGATTACGATGTATTTGCCACCTCCTATTATCCCTACTGGCACGGCACGCTGGACAATCTGGCCGCCGTTTTGTCCGAGGTGGCTCAGACCTACGGCAAAAAGGTCATGGTCATGGAAACCTCCTATGCATTCACATCCCAGGATTCGGACTTCAGCGGGAATACCATTTCGGACTCGGGCACAATCATCAAAAATTACCCCTTTACCGTGCAGGGACAGGCGAACTGTGTGCGGGATCTCACCGATACGCTGGTGAACAAAACAACCAATGCCATCGGTCTGTGCTACTGGGAGGGCACATGGATTTCGGTCGGCACAAGCAGCTGGGAGGAAAACCATGAAAAATGGGAAAAATACGGCTCGGGCTGGGCTTCCTCCTATGCGGCCTCCTATGACCCGGACGATGCGGGCAAATATTACGGCGGCTGTGCGGTGGATAATCAGGCGCTGTTTGATGCAAACGGATCCCCCCTTGAATCCCTGAAGGTGTTCAAACTGATGAAATCGGGCAACGAAATTGCCCCCGTCCCCGATGCGCTGGAGGATGTGAGCCTGATTGTGGATTTGAGCGGCCAAATCAATCTGCCCGATACGGTCAATGCCGTCATGAGCGATAACAGCAAGCAGGCCGTGGCCGTTTCCTGGGATTTCACCCCGGATGACGATGCGCTGATGCATTCCGCGGGCCCGGCCAAATACGAAATCACCGGCAAGGCCGGGGATATGACCGCCGTCTGCTACGTGTCCATGGTGCAATACAATTTCCTGACCGACTACAGCTTTGAAGAGGGCGGAATCAGCTGGGAAATCACCGATCTGAAAAATGCGGATGAGCTGTACATCGAGGACAAGAAAACGGACAGCCTGACCGGCACAAAGCATATGCATTTCTGGTCTGCCGCCAAAAACAGTGTGGAATTTACCCTGGAACAGCAGGTAAATGAGCTGCCGAATGGCTCCTATCGCCTGACCGGCTCCATCATGGGCGGGGACTGCGGGGAAACCGAAATCTACCTGTATGTCAAGCTGGACGGGGAAATCGTCCGGACTGCCCCCATGAAAATCACCAGCTACGGCAATTGGGATACGGTCAGCACGGAGGAATTCGCCGTATCAGAGGGGCAGGAGGTGCGCATCGGGGTTTATGTAAAGGCTGAAGGCACCGGGAACGGCGCTTGGGGCAAGATTGATGACATGCAGCTCAATTCCGTCCAATAATTTTCCGCCGGGAATGGATAAAAATGCCGAAAAATACTTGACATATCTGACAAAAATGTCTAAAATAGGTTTGTATCCTGGCATGTGATTTAAAGGCTTCGGCTTTTAAATATAGAAGAAAGGAAGAAGACCAATATGAAGAAGCTCCTTGCATTGGTACTGTCTGTCATGATGGTACTGTCCCTGTGCGCCTTCGGCTCTGCCGAGGAAACCTACTCCTTCGACATCACCGTATGGGTGGCCGACAAAATCGTTGATCTGACCAAGAGCCAGATTGATACCTTCAATGCCACCAACGAATACGGCATTTTCTTCAACTACACCGTTGAGCCCGTGTCCGAAGCTGACGCTGCCACCAACATGGTAGTGGACGTGGAAGCCGGTGCTGACATCTACTGCTTTGCCCAGGACCAGTTTGCCCGCCTTGTGCAGGCCGGTGCTCTGGCTCAGCTGAGCGATGAATCCGCCGAAATCGTCCGGGCAGAAAATGCCTCCGGCGTTGTGGCTGCTGCCGAAAGCGGTGAAGCGCTCTATGCCTATCCCCTGACTGCTGACAACGGCTATTTCATGTACTATGATAAGTCCGTCATCCCCGAAGAAGATGTGGATTCTCTGGAAGCCATCATCGCTGACTGCGAAGCCGCCGGCAAGTTCTTCTCCTTCGAAATGAACTCCTCTGCCTGGTACAACGCTTCCTTCTTCTTCGCCACCGGCTGCGTGTCCGAATGGACCACCGATGACAATGGCGAATTCATCTCCGTCAACGATACCTTCAACTCCCCCGCCGGCCTGATCGCCGTCAAGGGTATGAAGAAGCTGGTTGACTCCTCCTGCCTGGTCAACTCCTCCTCGGGCGCGGACTTTGCCTCCGGCTCTGCTGTGGTTGTGTCCGGCACCTGGGACTACACCACCGTTTATGAATGCCTGGGCGAGAACATGGGCGTTGCTGACCTGCCCTGCTTCACCGTGGACGGCGTCAACTACCATCTGGGCAGCTTCAACGGCTGCAAGCTGATGGGTGTGAAGCCCCAGGTTGATCCTGACAAGGCCTCCGCTCTGGAAATTCTGGCTGAATACCTGACCGGTTATGATTGCCAGATGGCTCGCTTCAACGAAGTTGCCTGGGGTCCCTCCAACCTGGAAGCTCAGGCTTCTGAAGCCGTTCAGCAGAATCCCGGCCTGGCCGCTCTGCTGGCTCAGTCTCCCTATTCCGTGCCTCAGGGTCAGATCCATGGCTCTTGGTGGGATATCGCCAAGGTGATCGGCGATGACGTGAAGGCCGCTACCGACGAAGCCGGTCTGCAGACCGCTCTGGACAACTATCAGTCCAAGATTGCCGCCCTGTTCACCATGACCAGCGAAGAAAAGAACGCTTGGGGCGTCATCGGCACCTGCAACCTGATCGATGGCTTCTTCTACACCGATTATAACAACGAAACCCGCTCCAACTGGGCAGATGACATCCCCATGAGCGAGACCGCTGACGGCGTGTGGACCACCACCCAGGCCTATGCCATGGAAGCCGGCACCGAGTTCAAGGTTCGCCAGGGCAAGAGCTGGGACAACGCTTTCCCCGCTGATAACTTCAAGGTTGAAGCTGCCGGCACCTACTATGTGCAGCTGGTTGTTGCCACCGGTGAAGTCAGCCTGATTGCTGAATAATCTGAAGGAGGACTGCGCCTGAGCGCACAGCCTCCCCGGTACTTCGCGGCCGGAGCTGGGGAAACCCGGCTCCGGCTGTTTTGAAAGGATGATCGGTCTTATGAAAAAATACAGCGATCTGGAGTATCTTCGCCTGTCCAAGGGGCAAAAGCTATTATACAAGCTCAAGTCCTTCTTCTGCGCCATTCCCCGGGCGATCGGTGCATTCTTTCTCAGGATTGCCCAGGCCATTGCCGCATTCTTCGGGCTCATCTGGCGGGAAATCAAGGATATCGGCCAGACCTTCATTCAGGGCGACTGGAAAACCAAGACCTCCTTTTTTGTCATGGGCTTTGGCTCCTTTGCCCGGGGACAGATTCTCCGGGGCATCCTGTTTTTCCTGTTTGAGGTCGTGTTTATCGGCTATATGGTGCTGTTTGGCGGATATTACCTGAGCATGATGCCCTCCCTGGGCAAGCAGGGGCCTACCGTGGAAAAGGTGGCCAGCGGTCTGCGGGGTACTGCCACCGTGACCACCTATCATGACAATTCCTTCAAAATTCTGCTCTACAGCGTGCTGACCATCTTCTTCATTCTGGCCTTCATATATACCTGGCGTGTCAATGTACGGCAGAACAAAATTGCCCAGGACATCCTGAAAAAGGGCAAGAAGCTCAAGTCCGGCAAGGACGATTTGCGTTCGCTGGTGGATGACCAGTTCCACAAAACCCTGCTGGCGCTGCCCATGACGGGCATTGTGGTGTTCACCGTTTTGCCCATCCTTTTCATGATTCTGGTGGCATTTACCAATTATTCAGGCGCCAATAACGGCTATACCAATAACCTGTTCCACTGGGTGGGGCTGGATAACTTCAACACCATGCTCTCCTGGACCTCAGGCACCACCTCCTATGCCGCCACCTTCGGTGAGGTTCTGGTCTGGACGCTGATTTGGGCGTTCTTCGCCACCTTCACCAACTATTTCCTCGGCATGCTGGTGGCCATGGCCATCAACAAAAAGGGAATTCGCTTTAAGAAGGGCTGGCGGACGGTGCTGGTGCTGACCATCGCCATTCCCCAGTTCATTTCCCTGCTGTATGTGTCCAAAATGTTTGCCCAAAACGGCATTGTCAACGGGCTGTTGATGGATTTGGGCATTATTGACCAGGCTCATGTTCTGCCCTTCTGGACAGACCCCACCTGGGCACGGGTCACCGTGATCATCATCAATATCTGGATCGGCATTCCCTATCTGATGCTGATTACAACGGGCATTTTGATGAATATCCCCTCCGATTTGTACGAATCGGCGCGCATTGACGGGGCCAGCGGCTGGCAGCAATACAGCAAAATCACCCTGCCCTATATGCTGTTTGTCACCGGTCCCTACCTGCTGACCAGCTTCACGGGCAATATGAACAACTTCAACGTGATTTACCTGCTGACGGGCGGCGCACCCACCAACAACCTGTCCACCGCCCCCGGCACGGTCGGCTATACCGATTTGCTGATCACCTGGCTGTTCAAAATCACCCAGGGCGCGGAGGCCAAGTATTACCTGGCTTCGGTCGTAGGTATTCTGGTATTCGTTGTGGTCGCGGTCATCTCGCTGGTGGTATATAATCTGCTGCCGTCCATCAAGAATGAGGAGGATTTCCAGTGATGAGTGAAAAGAAGCTTTCCGCTCCCGTCAAGCGGCACATGGGACTGAAAACCTCCCAACGCATCAGCAATTCGGTCATTCACGCCGTTTTGCTCATCATCTCCATTATCTGGCTGATTCCCTTTGCCTGTATCCTGCTGCAATCCTTCAGGGTGGAAAGCACCATGCAGGTGGGGTATGTCATCCCGAAAAAATGGGGTCTGGACAACTACACTGCCCTGTTTTCCACCGATTTTCCCCGCTGGTATCTGAATACCTTCATCATTGCGCTGGTGGCGGCCTCCCTGCAGACGGTCATCGTGCTGTGCATGAGCTATGCCCTTTCCCGGTTCCGTTTCAAGGGGCGCAAGGCGCTGATGCGCTTCATGCTCATTCTGGGCATGTTCCCCGGAATGCTGACCATGATTATCCTCTACCGGGTGCTGGCCGATTTGGGGCTGACCCAGGCCAATGCAGTCCCCGGACTCATTCTGGTGTATATTGCCTCCTCCGGCATGGGATATTATGTATCCAAGGGCTTCTTTGACACCATTCCCAAATCTCTGGATGAGGCGGCCCGGGTGGATGGCGCAACCCGTTTCCAGGTACTGAAAAAGATTATTCTGCCCCTGTCCAAGCCAATCGTCATCTACACCGTGCTGACCGCCTTTATGGGGCCATGGGGTGACTACGTGTTCGCCCAGTATGTTTCCATGGGAACCAGCGCAGGCAAGAATGTGGCCGTTGGTATGTACGGATGGCTGAATAAGGATCAGATTGCCCAGTGCTATACCCTGTTCTGTGCCGGCGGCGTGCTGGTTGCCGTGCCGGTCACCGTGCTGTTCCTGTGCCTGCAAAAGTACTATGTAGAGGGTGTAACCGGCGGCGCCGTCAAGGGCTGAGCGGTCTGTGAAAGGAGAAAATTATGGCAAGCGTAAAGCTGACAAATGTCAAGAAAATATACGACAACAAGGTGGTTGCCGTACATGATTTTAATCTGGATATTCAGGACAAGGAATTTGTGGTGTTTGTCGGGCCCTCCGGCTGCGGAAAATCCACCACATTGCGCATGATCGCCGGGCTGGAAGAAATCAGCGAGGGCACCGTTGAGATTGACGGCGAGGTCGTCAATGACCTGCAGCCCAAGGACAGGGACATCGCCATGGTGTTCCAGAACTATGCGCTGTATCCCCATATGACGGTGTACGACAACATCGCCTTCTCCCTGCGGCTCAAGAAAATGCCGGAGGACGAAATCTACGATAAGGTCACCAGTGCGGCCGAAGTCCTGGGCATCACCGATTATCTGCTCAGAAAGCCCCGGGCACTGTCTGGCGGACAGCGCCAGAGAGTCGCCATCGGCCGTGCCATGGTGCGCAATGCCAAGGTGTTCCTGATGGATGAGCCCCTGTCCAACCTGGATGCGAAGCTGCGCAATCAGATGCGTGCCGAAATCATCCTGCTGCGCCAGAAGCTGGATACCACCTTCGTTTATGTGACCCATGACCAGACGGAGGCCATGACGCTGGGCGACCGGATCGTCATCATGCAGGACGGCTATATCGAGCAGGTCGGCACCCCCACCGAGGTGTTTGAGATGCCCCGCAATCTGTTTACCGCCGAATTCATCGGTGCGCCCAAGATGAATATGATTCCCACCGACCTGGTAAAGACATCAGGCGGCTATCAGGTGACCCCCCTGGGGGCGATCATGGAGGTGCGGGGCGAAAAGGGTCAGATGCTGAAGGAAAGAAACGTCAGCAGCCAGAAAATCATTCTGGGCGTGCGTCCCGAGCATGTTTCCCTGGTCTGGGATGATGCCCCCTGCGCCATTCCCTGCGTGCTGGAGGTCAATGAAATGATGGGCAGCGAGCTGCATCTGCATGTGGTCACCGAGGATGGTTCCAAGCTGATTGTGCGCGTACCCACCATCAACCTGACAAACGACCAGCGCAAGCAGATGGTGGCCGGTGCCAAGCTGCGCATCACCTTTACCGACCGTGTGATGCATTTCTTTGACCCGGAAACCACGCTGAACCTGTGCTGCGCTGACTAAAGCAAACGGTGGAATTATTCCTGGGGAAACCACGCTTTTCGTGCCGAAAAGCGAGTTTTCCCCAGACCCCTTCCTTGAAAAGGCATATTTTTATCTTTTAAAGGCATAAAATTGTGCCAAATTGCTCTTTTGAGGATGGAGTTATTTTCAGGAAATAGCCAAACAGACTAAATCAGCGTTTTCCTGAAGCTCAGATAATCTTATAAAAACACAGCCGGCTGAACCCAATCGCCGGCTGTTGTTTTATTCAGACTGTTTCAAAGGGCACGGGAGAATGATAGCTTCTGTGCTTTTTCCAGATGTCCAGAATCATGTCATACCGCTCAGGGGGCATCCCCTTGAAGGGAATATTGCTGGTACAAAAGATATACCCGCCGCCTTCTCCCCCGTATTTCAGGCAATATTCGGCGCTTTTCAGCACATCCAAATCTGTTCCGGTCTGCAGAGCGGCGCAATGCACATTGCCGCACAGGGCAACACTTTTGCCGTATTTTTCCTTGACCTTCCGGATATCCACCCCCGCCATGGGGTCAAGGGAGTGGAGCGCATGGGGGTTGCACTGCACCAGAGAATCGATGATGGGCATGATATTGCCGTCCGTATGCTTGATCATGTACATTCCGTCCCGGCGTCCCGCTTCGATAATCATGGCCAGATAGGGGGTGATGAACCGGTCAAACATGGAAGGAGACAGGAATGGGCCCGAATTATAGCAATAATCGCTGCAAAGGAGGGCCACATCAAGCCCCATGGCATGCTGGGCGCGGTTTCTTTCAATCGCCTTTTGCGCCATCTGAAGTGCCTGTGCCTCCACCTCCTCCGGCTCATCCGCAATCCGGTAGGCGAAGGCATACATCTCGTTCCCGTCCGGAATGGCAAACGTACCGTCCCCGTGTCCGCAAAAAAGCCTGGTGTTTCCGAAATGCTCCCTGAGACGCTTGCGGAACACCTGATTGGCATAATTTTCCGTATCATGCCAGTGGGGACAGTAAACAGGGATCATGCAATAGTCCAGCCCCCGTTTTTCGTCCTTGACCGGATCGCCGGACAGGGCATCCGCCCCGATCTGGTAGGCATTTTGGTCGCCGTAAACTCGGGCATACCTGTCTGCCAGCGCAATGGCATGCTGCTCCTGCTCTTTTCTGGACAGCTTTTCCGGATGTTCCAGGGCATCATCAGTCAAGGGATACCCGAAAAATTCCTCCGAAAGCTGAAATTCCAGCTCAAAGGTGGGGATTTCGTCCGGCTGACCCAGATTCAGCGCACAGATGGCCCGTCCGGCGGGTGTCATTGGCATAGTGATCACTTCCCCGGAACATATTCAAAGGTGACCGAAATGGTTTCGATATGGGAAATGACCTCATCATTCCGGTTAATCAGGGTGGGGGAGCAGGCAATGGTGTTGCCCTCGGGGGTGCGGGCCGTATCGGGCAATTTGGTGACCCACTCGTTAAACAGATTGACACGGGTGCAGAGGCCGTCATCCGAGGTGGTATAGGGTCTGCCCTTCATGCTGTAGCGTTCGCCGTTGATCATAATGGTCTGGATTTTGATGCAATAGCCCGGATAATTGACTTCGCCGTTGGACAATCCCACCGCGCAGAAGGCCGTGGAGGCGGAATAGCCCTGCTGCGTCCCCGTGAAGTCCAGGCTGACGGTGTATGTGCCCTGTCCGGTGATCAGCGCATCCTGTGCCACGATACCGGGAGAGATGGAATCCGGGTCATAGGTATCGCCCACCGAGTAGGACAGCGCCCAGCCCCCGTCATTCCACATAATCCAGGCAACCGATTCCCCCTCCGAGACGATCCTTTCGCTGAAGGATTCGGGCGCTTCACTCTGAAGTGCCTCCATATCAGCCAATGCCCCGGCCTGATCGGACTCGCTTGCCTTGGCATTCAAATAGACCTGCGCCATCTCCTCATCCGCAAAGGACAGGCTTTCCCGCACGAAGAAGCCGCTGGTATCCCACAGGCAGGAGGTATAATCATAGGCCGTGCAGCAGTCCAGGAACAATTGATGATAGACGGCCGCATTGTCCTTGCTGACCAGATCGCTGCCGGGCAGTGCGCCGTATTCGCCGATCACCACCCCGTAGCCCTTGGAAACAAACTGCTGCATCCGGGACAGGGCAGAAATCATATCCGCCATATGCTGCTTGGTGCCCCACTTGGTGGCCCCGGCGGCATCCGATGCGCCGCAGTAGGACCAGGGATCATAGTAATGAACCGAAATCAGCAGCTTATGCTCTGCGCTGTCCTTGGGCATAACAAAGCGGCTGTCACAGGTGGATGCAATGTTGGTGCCGTAGCCCGGAATGAGCAGGAAACGGGTGGCATTGTTGCCGCCGGTGGAGCGGACGGTGTCCACAAACAATTGGTTAACCTCATTGGTCAGGGCATAGCGCTGGGCATCGGTCAGATAGGTCGTAACCGAGTCCTGGCAATACTTGCTGTTTTCGTCGAACCGCGCGCCGATTTCCTCGTTGGCGCCCTCGAAAATCACATAGTCGGAGTAGTCCCTGAAATACTCGGCAATCTGCCGCCACATGCCCGCATAGGCCTCCTTGGCCAGTGCCACGGTATCCGGGTTTTCACTGCCGAACATCCCCCACCAGCCGCCGTCCCAGTGGTCATTGATGATGACATACATGCCCGCATCCCGTGCCCAGTCAACGATTTCCCCGACCCGCGCCAGGTAGGCTTCGTTGATGGTGTAATCCCCGTCCGGATAAAGCTTGGTGGCATTGGTCATCCATGCCACGGGAATGCGCAGGGTATCAAAGCCCGCAGCCTTGAGTCCCTGAATCATTTCACGGGTGGTCTTGGGCTGTCCCCAGCTGATTTCATATACAGATGGGTCGTCGCTCCAGCACATTTTGGAGGTATCGCACGCCTCCATGGTATTGCCCAGGTTCGTGCCGTTCCCCATCAGACGGGTAACCTCCACGGCAGTCAGATCATCCCGCATTACCCCGTCATCTGCCATAGCAGGCAGGGCAAACAAAAGCAGTGCAATGCATAAGGCCAACCAATACTTCATACCAAATCTCCTCTTTCCTGTTTAATCCGCTGAAGAATCTGTTCATCCGCCGGGCAAAAGGCGTAATTGTCAATCTCGGAAGGGTAAATCCATTTAAGATCTGCGTGCTCCAGCAGCCTGGGACTGCCCTGCGCGATTCTGGCGTTCAGCACAATCAGCTGAATGGTGATATCCGGATATTCGTGAACCAGCCGCATGAACTCCTCCTGCGGCTCCACCGTAATGTCCAGTTCCTCCCGGCATTCCCGAATCAGGGTCTGGCGGATGGTTTCCCCTGCTTCCCGCTTGCCGCCCACAAATTCCCATAAAAGCCCCCGTGCCTTGCCGGCCGGGCGCTGACAAATCATAAACCGCCCTTTTTCATCCCAAATCAAAGCGGCAGCCACATCTCTCGTCACCCGAATTCACCCGCAATTCCCCAGCAGCTTCTGGTCATAATCGAATAAGGTCATGTTGATTTCATGCACATTCCAGTTTTCCGTCGCAATATAGTACATCACAATGATGTCTCCCTTGCTGGCGTTGGACAGGGTATAGCCTGCCCGGGACAGGAGGTCATTGGTCTCCTCCAGATTCAGCTTCAACCCGATGGCCAGTGCCACAGCCGTTTCCTTTTTCGGGCGATAATCCTGGCTGGACATCATTTTGGAAAACAGCTTCCTGTCCAGGTTGGCCGCCTTGTATACCTCGGTGGGATTGAGCCCCCGCCTGAAAATGATTTCATTGACCGTCTGCACAAACCCTGCATCCAGCTTTTCCAGCATATCCTTCAGATTTTCGGCAGGGGGAGCGCCGCAAACAGGGGCGGATTCGCATACCTCAGCCGCCTTTCGTTTGACCCTGCCCCTTGCGGGTTTTTCTTTAGGCAGCTCGCTGCATACACAGAAAGACGCTTCCCCTCGGGGGAACGCCCTGTTCATTTGCGGCGGCGGAGCGGTCATCATCCGGGCGACCTGCAGATAATTCTCCATTTCCTCAATGCGCCCGGGGCCATCCTCCCGCAGATGCTCGCCGAAATACAAGACCAAATACACCTGCATATCGCTGTCCCGCAAAAAATCCTGAATGGCCTGTTGGGCAATCTGCAGTGCCTTTTCCCGGGGAAAATGGAAATTCCCGGAGGAAAGCAGCGGAAATGCAATGGATTGGCAGGACAGATTTTCGGCTGCCCGCAAAGCAGACCGGTAGGCGCTGTACAAAAGCTCCCCCTCCCGGGCGCTGCCTCCCTGCCATACCGGACCTACCGCATGGATGACATACCGAGCCTTCAGCCTGAAGCCCTCCGTGACAACGCAGGATCCCACGGCGCAGGGGGAAACCGCTTCGCAGGCTCGGCGCATTTCCTCATCCCCCGCCTTGCGAAAAATCTGGGTACACACCCCCCTGCCCCGATTGACCAGCGCATAATCAACGGCATTGACAATGGCATCCGTGTCCATTTCGGTAATATCCCCATGGATTATGTCAAACGGCATACTGCTCTCCTTTTTGAAAAGGACAGACCGGGAAAAAAGCCCCCGGCCTGCCCGATGAAATTATTTCTCAGCAAAACGGAAGTACTCATTGGCATTGTTAAAGGAAATATCGCTCACAATGCCCTTCAGGGTCTCCATATCTGCCGGATACATGCCTTCCTCCACCCATTCGCCCAGCACACGGCAGAGAATCCGGCGGAAATATTCGTGCCTGGGATAGGACAGGAAGGAGCGGCTGTCGGTCAGCATCCCCACAAAGCCGGGCAGATAGCCATCCGCAGCCAGGGTCTTGATTTGGTCGGTCATGCCGTCAAAATGGTCATTGAACCACCAGGCCGAGCCATGCTGCACCTTGCCCTTGGCCTCGCCCGACTGGAAGCAGCCGCACAGGGAAACAATCACCGCATTATCAACGGGATTCAGGGAATAGATGATGGTACGGGGCAGCGCATTTTCCTTTTCCAGCGCCCCCAGGAAGTTAGCCAGATTGGCAGAGGGGGTGAAATTATCCGCAGAATCGTACCCGGTATCGGGGCCCAGCTTTTCAAACATCACGGGATTGTTGTTGCGCTTTGCCCCGTAATGCAGCTGCATGACCCAGCCCCGCTTTGCGTATTCCTTGCCCAGGAACAAAAGCAGATAGGTCTTGAACTGCTGAATTTCCCTGGCAGTCAATGCTTCACCTGCCATGCGCTTTTTGAAAATATCGGCCGCCTGGGCATCATCCGCCATCTCATAGGGCACGAAATCCAGACCATGGTCGGACAGACGGCAGTCCCTTTCATGGAAATAATCCATCCGGGCGATAATGATTTTCTTCAGGCAGTTGATGCAGCCGATTTTCATCCCGGAGGCATTCTCCAGCTTCCCCAAATACTCCAGATAATCCGGCTTTTCGATGTTCACGATTTTATCCGGGCGCCATGCGGGCAAAACAGCCGTCTTGAAGGACAAATCCTTCTTGAGCTGCTCATGATATTCCAGCGAATCAATGGGATCATCCGTCGTGCAGATGGCCTTGACATTGCTCATCAAAATCAGCCCGCGCGCCGAAAATTCGGGCTTCTGCAGCTTTTCATTGCAGAATTCCCAGACCTCCTCCGCGGTATTTTCATTCAGATAGCCTTCCCAGCCAAAGAACCGGCGAAGCTCCAGATGACTCCAGTGATACAGGGGATTGCCCACGGCCTTTCCCAGCACCTTGGCCCACTGCAGGAACTTTTCCTTGTCGGAGGCCCCGCCCGTGATGTAGTACTCATCCACCCCGGCGCAGCGCATCAAACGCCACTTGTAATGGTCGCCGCCCAGCCAGATTTGGGTGATATTTTCGAATTTCCTGTCCTCCCAGATTTCCTTCGGGGAAATATGGCAGTGATAGTCAATGATCGGGCAGCTTTCGGCCGCCTCATGATACAAAATTTTCGCTGTCTGGGTGTTCAGCAGAAAATCCTTTCCAAAGATATCCATCATGTATCTTCCTTTCATTCAATCGGGTCAACCGGGTCAGGGGCAATGCACAGCTCGGGGCGCTTATTTTCCCGGATATATTCCACAAACCGGGCTGTGGTTTCAATGCTTTTGGGAATCCACATGCCGCAGTGTGCCTTATAGGTATCCCCATGATAATCCGCCCCGCAGGACAGGCGCAGACCGTACTTGTCCGCAAAGGCACGGACTTCCTTTTCCGCACAGGTCTTATACAGGGGATGGCAGTTGATTTCCGTGCCATCGATTTTTGTGCCGTCCACCGGGGTTGTCCGGCGGAAGGGATGGGCATGATAAATCAGCGCATTCCTGCTATGGGCAAAATCGCACAGCGCATCAAAGGACAAAGCGTACAGCTCAGGGCCATTCACCACATCCTCTTTAGTCAGCCCGTAAATGGTGAAATCGTTCTGGGTCATTTCATCCGGCGTTACCTCCACGCCGAAAAAAACCTTCAGCCCCTTTTTCTCCCCCAGCGCCCGGGTCAGCTCATACTCATCCACATACCTTTTGACCCAATCCCTGAACTCCCCCCGGACATGGGCGCGCTTGTAATGGTTGGTCAGCACAATGGCTCCCAATCCTTCCTGTACGAACAGTTCAACCAGCTGATCTGCAGGCACCCTGCTGCACAAACTGATGCCCGCCGTATGGCAATGGGCATCACACAGCATCATTTCTTCTGACAAAATGCTTCCCCTTTTTCTTGATCAATAGAACTGCCTGATGTATTCCCGCACGTCCGCCTCGGTGCCCATGAAGGGACCGGGGGTCTCCATCTTCAGGGAAACCAGCGCAGCGCAGTAAAGCAGAGCAGAAGGGATATCCTCATGCAGACGCTTGGCCAGATAGCCCGCAAAGGTGGTATCCCCCCGGCCGGTACGCCCGGTCAGGTTGCGGGGCTTCAGGGGCTGGGCATAAATCTGCTTGCCGTCATAGATAATGACCTCGGTGTTGTGGGTAATCATAATTTCCTGAGCGCCCCAATCATACAGCTGCCTGGCGGCGGCACGGCGGTCGGTCATCCCGGTGAGGATTTCGGCCTCGGCGGCATCGGTCTTCAGGAAACGGATTTTGGGCAGAAACTCCTTTTTCTTTTCCCAGTCACGGAAAATCATTTCGCCGCCCTCATCCCGGCGCAGCAGGCACTGCACATCCACGGCGCACAGCCCTCTTTGTGCGGTGGCTGCAATCATATCCTCGTTGATATCGCCCACCATCAGCCCGGCCAGATGGTAGATGGATGCCTCGATATCGGGCAAATCAGCCGGCACATAGGGGTCTACATGGCTGATGGCCTTGCAGATGCGCCGCTCCCGGTCGGCGGTCAGATAGGTATTGGAAATGGAGGTGCAGGCCTTGCTGGAAACAGGGAAAACGGTCACATTCTGCGCCTTTTCGAAGGATTTGACCGGGTCAACCACGCTCAGATCGCACTTGGGCAATACAGCGGTTTTTGCGCCCGAAGCGCCCGCCGCGTATCCCGAGGCGATGACCGCACCGCCCACCATCTTTTCCAGCCGGCCGTCATAGTCCGTGTTGATGTCCAGGGAGGGCTGACCGACAATCAGAATATCATACTTTTCCATTGTAAAAACTCCTTTACAGTTTACTTCTCAGTTGCAAAAGATTCCCCGGGGCACGGGTCGTGATGTTGGCGAGCTTTTCGCCGATATACGCCTTCTGATCCTCAAAATCGGTGATCGTCCAGAGGGACAGGGGCATCCCCAGTTCGTCAAACGTCTCAATCAGCTCATGGTCAAAAATCTTATAGTAGCTGTTGATATTTTCTGCGCCCACCGCCTTGGCCATCCCCGTCACTTTGTCGGGACAGGTGTGCAAGAAATCCCAAATCAGCGGTCTGACCTGCTTCCAGGGATCACGGAAAAGCTTGCCTAAATCAACGCAGTCTGCGCATAGAATGAATTTGCAGATTTCCTCGATATTCAGGAAAATCCGGCAGCGGTTGGTGAGGGATGCATCAGATGCAAGCAATTCGCAGGAAACCGCGCCCGAAAAAATCAATTTTCTGGCAGGCAGACCGATTTTTTCGGCCAGCTCAATCACGGGATACAGGCATCTGCGCTCCTTCAAATCACAGTTAATGGAAATCTCGTTCTCATAGACCAATTTCAGGGCATCCTCCAGCTTTTCCGCGCCCGAAAAATCCGCCCGCTCGTTGTGAGCCAGATACAAAATGCCATCAGGCCCCATGCGCACATCCACTTCCACCGTGTCTGCGCCGATTCTGATGCCCTCCTTAACCGCCAATACCGAATCATCCGGCATGCCTTCGCACCCGGCATGGGCAGTAATACAGGTTGTTTTCATCGCTTTTCCCCTTACACTCCAAAGTATTTATGCCACATATGCTCTACCCGGCCGTGAGCCGCTTCCAGCATTCTTTTGCCCTCTTCCCGTTCACCGCAGGCGTATTCCTGCATGGCCACGCCCTCCTGCTCGCACAAAAGCTTGTGCTTGTGGAAGTAATCATTCATCAGGAACTGGGCATACTTGACCAGCCGGTAAGAGCCCACCAGCCGGGGTTCCTTGCTGATGAAGTCCACGGCCACCGCTTTGTTGCCCAGAATGGCCTCATGAATGGCCTGCTGGGTATTGGCCTTGGCAAACACGATGGTGGCGGCAACGGCCAGATTGCGGTTTTCATAAATGGGATGGGTGTCGGAGGAACCCACAATGGGAATATTCAGTCCCCTGTTCACCTGCTCATAGTACTGCACGGTCTGGTGACCATTCTGCTCAAAATAATTTTCTCCGCCCAGCACCTCGTAGGCATCAAAATCATGCTGTTCAAAGATATACTGGGTGAGCCGTTCGTCCACATGATACAGATTGGCAATCCAGTAGGGATGGGCAAAAATGGCAATGCCCCCCGATTTGCGGATTTCGTTGCACACCCACTTGAACAGCCCGTATTCATACCGGGGAATGCCCTGGGGGATGTCCAGCGTGGCGGCGTAATCCTGAATCATCTGAATGAACTCGTCATCCGGCATTGTGCCCGGGAAATCCGAATTTTCCTGCTTTGACCAGGTCTCCTTGTGCTTTTCCATCACGGCCGGATCGTTCTTTTCAAGCATTTTATTCACATTCTGCTGCGCCATGGCATTGACCGAGCGGCGGCAGCCGAAGTTGACCACATGGATGGTGCTCTTGGGCATATGCACCTCTTCGCCCGGCATCATATTCAAATCAATGGGCACATCCCGGAACGCATCGATGGCTTCCAAAGGGCCGATGATGTTGTTATGGTCGGTGATGGCGATGTAGTCATACCCCTGGCGGCGGAACATGCCGGCTACCAAGGCCGGGTCATAGCCGCCGTCCGAGCGCATGGTATGAATATGCTGGTCACCCATCAGGGGAATCAGGCCATACAAATCCTCCTTCAGGCAATAGACGGACTGCTGGCAAATGCCCTCTCCGTTCTTTTCCTGAAACACCCGGATGAAATATTCCTGCTCGCCCCGGAAGGTATAGCGCACCCGCAGACAACCGTCCGCATCAGGCGCAATCAGAAAATCCGCCTTGTTCTTGGGGGTATCGTCAAAGGCATAGCTGGTTTCCTGCAAGCCCAGCACCTGCACAAACAATTCCTTTTGCGGGAACGCGGACTGCCGGCCGATGGGCTTGATGGTAATCAGAGATTCCTTGCCCTCCGGCACGACCTTGGGAAACACATCCCAATTCCAGACAACCGTATGAATCCTGCCCATTTTCAAATCACTCCTTCAAAAATCAGGGAATCAACCGTCTATATTGTACCACAATATCGGAAAAAGTCAATCAACCCATGAAAAATTCGGTGATTTGTGATGCGAAAAAAAACGAAACGAGCCAGACCGACCCGTTTCGCTGTACCAAACTAATTATTTATCGTAATTGACCACGAGGCTGAAGTCAGGTGCCTTCAGGGAGGCGCCGCCGATCAGACCGCCGTCGATTTCTTCCTGAGCCATGAGTCCCTTCACATTCTTGGGATTCATGCTGCCGCCGTACTGAATGCGAACGGCGTTGGCCACGCCCTTGCCATACTTGCGGGCGATGGCGCTGCGGATCACGCCGATGGTCTCATTGGCCTGCTCATCGGTGGCGGTCAGGCCGGTGCCGATGGCCCACACGGGCTCATAGGCAATCACCACATGGCGAACCTGAGTGGGTTCCAGACCTTCCAGAGCGATCAGTGTCTGATATTCCACCAGGGCATTGGTGTAGCCCGCTTCACGCTGAGCCTTGTTCTCGCCCACGCAGATGATGGGGATCAGCCCGGCAGCCACGGCGGCCTTGGTGCGCAGATTGACCGTTTCGTCCGTTTCGCCGAAATACTGGCGGCGTTCGGAGTGGCCGATAATCACATACTTGGCACCGGCGGCCTTGAGCATTTCGGCAGACAGTTCGCCGGTATAGGCGCCGGATGCCTTGAAATGCACGTTCTGTGCGCCGACCTTGATGTTGCTGCCCCGGCAAACACGGGCGGCAGTGGCGATATCCACGGCAGGAACGCACACCACGACGGTGGCATTTGCTTCGGCAACCAGGGGCTTGAGCTCCTTGAGCAGTTCTTCTGTTTCAGCAGGCGTTTTATTCATTTTCCAGTTGCCTGCAATAATGGGCTTGCGCATAATTTTTCTCCTTTTTTATCCTTTGACAGGCAACCCGAAGAGGAGGCACGCGGCCTCCCCCTGAGGTGCTGCAAAAATGCGATTACTTATCGTTCAGAGCGGCAATGCCGGGCAGGACCTTGCCCTCGAGGAATTCCAGAGAAGCGCCGCCGCCGGTGGACACATGGGTCACCTTGTCGGCATAGCCGAACTTCTGGATGGCCGCAGCGGAATCGCCGCCGCCGATGATGGTGATGCCGTTATTTTCGGCAACAGCCTTGGCAACCGCCTTGGTGCCCTCGGCGAAGGTGGGGAATTCGCTCACGCCCATGGGGCCGTTCCACACGATGGTCTTGGCACGGGCCACTTCGGCGGTGAAGATTTCACGGGTGACCGGGCCGATATCCATGCCCTCGAAGCCATCCGGAATTTCCTGAGAATGGACGGTGATATGCAGGCAGTCATTGGAGAAGGCATTGCCCGCCTCGTTATCCACAGGCAGCACAACCCGCTTGCCCTTGTAAGCGGCCTTGGCCAGCACTTCCTTGGCCACATCCATCTTGTCATCCTCATGCAGGGAGTTGCCGATGCGGCCGCCCATGGCCTTCTGGAAGGTATAAGCCATACCGCCGCCGATAATCAGCACATCCACCTTTTCCAGCAGATTGTTGATGACATTGATCTTATCCGAAACCTTGGAGCCGCCCAGGATGGCGATGAAGGGACGCTGGGGATTTTCCAGAGCGCCGCCCATGATGCGCAGCTCTTTTTCAATCAGATAGCCGGCCACGGAGGGCAGATAGTGGGTCACGCCCTCGGTGGAGGCATGAGCACGGTGAGCGGTACCAAAGGCATCGTTCACGAACACATCGGCATAGGAAGCCAGCTTCTTGGCAAATTCGGGATCATTCTTTTCTTCTTCCTTATGGAAGCGCAGGTTTTCCAGCAGGCAGACATCGCCGTCCTTGAGTTCGCTGACCACCTTGTCCGCATCCTCACCGATGACATCCTTGCACATTTTCACTTCCTGGCCCAGCAGCTCGCTCAGGCGCTTGGCCACGGGGGCGAGGGAGTACTTGGCATTGAATTCGCCCTTGGGACGACCCAGATGGCTGCACAGGATGACCTGAGCCTTCTGATTCATCAGATACTGAATGGTGGGCAGGGCGCCGACGATGCGGTTTTCATCGGTAATCTTCTGTGCTTCGTCCATAGGGACATTAAAGTCCACACGAACCAGAACTTTTTTGCCGGTAACCTGGATGTCTTCAATGGTCTTCTTATTCATGGTCAGATCTCCTTTATCAAATTGATCCAATGGAAAATCAGCTTCCGCTGCAGGAGCAGCATATGCGGAAATGTCAGGGCGCAAGAGCCCGTTGACAGGAAGCCTGCGCAGGCTTTCCCCATGAGGATTCGCCCGCACAAAACCCCATTTATCAGTTTACCATAATCTTTGCCCGATGTAAAGCACTTTTTTATCAAATTTCTCTGTAAATTTCTTTGTAAAATATGAAATAAATGGGGAATAAATTCTATTTTTTGCCCGTCAGATGGTAGAAAAAAGAAAGAATCCGTGGTATAATCAGAAAGGATTCTTTTCCACGGAGGTTTTTTGCGTATGCTGATTGGATTGACTCCTTCCGGTATAGAGGAAAACGGAGCGCAGCTGCTGCATGCCAGCTACATTCAAACGGTGCTGCAGGCCGGGGGCTGCCCGGTTATTCTGCCCGCATCCGCTGACAAGACTGTGTGGCGCGAAATGCTGCAGGCGGTGGACGGCGTTGTGCTGACAGGCGGGGCCGATGTGAACCCCCGGCTGTACGGCGAGGAGGTGCTGCCCGAATGCGGCGGGATTTCGGCTTTGCGGGACGATTACGAATTGCCGCTGTGCCGCATGGCCATTGAAATGAAAAAACCGCTGCTGGCCGTCTGCCGGGGCATTCAGGTGCTCAATGTGGCCCTGGGCGGCAGCTTGTATCAGGATTTGAAGACCCAATTGGGGCCCATGATCCGCCATCCCAATTTTGACCAGCCGGCCGAAGGGGTGCATACCATTCAGGTCGAAAAAAACACCCTGCTGGAAAGCATTTTGCAGACAGAGGAAATCAAGGTCAATTCCCGGCATCATCAGGGGATCAAGCGTCTGGCAGAGGGGTTGACTATCTGTGCCAAGGCGCCCGATGGGCTGGTGGAAGCGGTATCGTTGAATGATTATCCCTTCGGGCTGGGCATTCAGTGGCACCCGGAATCCATGTATGACAAGGACATTTATGCCAAACGCGTGTGGGATGCGTTTATCGGGGCATGCAAAAAATAAGAAAGAAAAAGGGGCAATATTGCTATGAAATTAGGGGTTGTAGGTCTGCCGAATGTGGGAAAAAGCACGCTGTTCAATGCCATTACCAATGCCGGGGCGCAGGCGGCCAACTATCCGTTCTGCACCATTGAGCCCAATACGGGCGTGGTGGCTGTGCCGGATGCAAGGCTCAATGTGCTGAATGACATGTACCATCCCAAGAAGGTCACCCCGGCGGCCATCGAATTCGTGGATATCGCCGGTCTGGTCAAGGGTGCAAGCCGGGGCGAGGGGCTGGGCAACAAGTTCCTGTCCCATATTCGGGAATGCGATGCCATTGTGCATGTGGTGCGCTGCTTTGAGGATGACAATATCATCCATGTGGATGGCTCGGTGAACCCGGCGCGGGACATGGAAACCATCAATCTGGAGCTGATTTTTGCCGATATGGAAACGGTGAAGAAGCGTCAGGAAAAGGCGCTGAAGCTGGTCAAGACCGGCGAAAAAAAGTATGCCGCAGAGGCCGAATTGGCCGGGCGGGTGTACGCTCATCTGGAATCGGGCAAGCCCGTGCGCACCTTCCCCGCCACCAATGAGGAAAAGGAAATTCTGCGGGATTATTTCCTGCTGACCACCAAGCCGGTCATCTATGCCGCCAATATTTCGGAGGATGATGTGGCCGAAGCGCCCGAAAATCTGCCCTTTGTCAAGGCCGTTATGGACGAAGCCAGGGAGGAAAATGCAGAGGTTCTGGTCATTTCCGCCCAGATCGAGGAAGAAATCGCCCAGATGGAAGAGGATGAAAAGCTGGAATTTTTGCAGGATTTGGGATTGGAAAAGAGCGGTCTGGACAGGCTGGTACAGGCATGCTACCGTCTGCTGGGTCTGATTTCCTTCCTGACCTGCGGCGAGGACGAATGCCGGGCCTGGACCATCGTTTCGGGCACCAAGGCCCCCCAGGCGGCGGGCAAAATTCATACCGATTTTGAGCGGGGCTTCATCCGGGCCGAAATCGTTCCCTTTGAGACCCTGCGGGATTTGGGCAGTATGACCGCCTGCCGGGAAAAGGGGCTGATCCGCTCGGAGGGCAAGGACTATGTGATGCAGGACGGCGATGTGACGCTGTTCCGCTTCAATGTCTGATATGATATCTGACGGAGGAAAAGCATGAGCAGAATCACCTTCTTTTTCAAGCGTCTGATGCGCATGGACAAAAAGAAAATGCTCGAGGCAGTCAAAATCTGCGCCCAGCGCAGCGGCAAATCCACCCTGCACATCGGGGCGGATATGCTGCATTGCGCGCTGAAATACAATGCCGGCTACATGGATTATAAGATTGCCGCCATGTATAATCTGAACGCCGCCCAGCGCAAAACGGTCATCACAAGGGGCATTTCCAACAGCATTGTGCGGCGCATGAATGACAAGGCCTACTGGCATTTCTTTGACGATAAAACCGAGTTCAACACCACCTTTGCCCCCCAAATCGGCCGAAAATGGCTGCGTGCGGACGACAAATTGACCGAAGAGGCTCTGGCGGAATTCCTGAAACCGCTGGACAAAATGCTGTATAAGCCCCTGGAGGGCTCCTCCGGGCAGGGCATCGTCAAATTCGAAAAATCCGATTGGGAGGGAAAAATCCCCGCCTTCCTGCAAAAAATCCGGGGCATGGGGGATGCCATTTTGGAGGAGCTGCTCGTTCAGCACCCCACCATGGCCGCCATGTGCCCCACCTCCGTCAACACCGTCCGCATTGCCACGCTGCTTGGGGAAAAGCAGGAGGGCATCGTGTACGCCTTTTTGCGCATCGGCAACGGCAAGGTCATGGACAATGTGGACTGCGGCGGCATGGCAGCCCGGGTCGATCTGGCCTCGGGAAAGCTGCTGACCGTTGCCGCCGACAAGGCTGGCAATGTGTTTGATACCCATCCCATGACCGGCACGAAAATCATCGGCTTTACCATTCCCTACTGGGAAGAGGCCAAGCAAATGTGCCTGGATGCCATGCATAAGGTGCCGCAGGTGCGGTTTGTGGCCTGGGATGTGGCCATCACGGCAGACGGTCCCCGGTTTATCGAGGGCAATTCCTTCCCCAGCCACGCCGTTCCCCAGTTCGCCGCCCATTACCCGGACGGCATAGGCATTCTGCCCGAATTCAGAAAATTCATTGATGTCTGACAACCATCCCCGGTAAAGGAGAAAGAGCCATGGATCTGGTAAAAACCCTGCTCGTGTATATGACGGTGCTTTTCAGCGCCAACCCAGACGATGCCCGAGGTGACCCCCATCCCGGCCAGCTATGTTGCCACGCCCACGCCCACTGCCTATGTCACAC